>Ga0213861_10002371_pt1 | contig 16173 bp, 7 predicted proteins | sample PICome_4_FD_160110 | JGI IMG/M metagenome (GOLD analysis project Ga0213861, IMG submission 160110) | Coastal seawater microbial communities near Pivers Island, North Carolina, United States - PICO131 | ecosystem: Environmental > Aquatic > Marine > Coastal | place: USA: North Carolina | collected... | reverse complement strand
TATCTATATGTGTAAAATTACTTGTAGATATTAAAATTGTATCTTCATTTTTTAAATATTTTTTTAAAATAGTAATTACATTATTAATTATATTACTATTAATGTTATCCAGATACATTTTATTACTGATTAATATTGGAATTATAGATGCGTTAGGTGCGATTGTTTCAATGAAAGGTAAATTACTATACAATGATTCTTCATTTTTTATGTTTTCATTATTTATTTCTATATAAGGTTTTAAACTTTCTATTATTTTATTATCAAATTTTAATGATGTAGTAATAGTATGTTCTGGTGACTCTAAATGTAAATATGAAGTTTCATTATTAGTATTAGTATTAGTATTAGTATTAGTATTAGTATTAGTATTAGTTTGTTTATAAGATTTTATAGATGTGAATGATGTTGAAATTAATTTATTTGTATCTATAGTATTGGTGCATAATAATATTACTTTTTTAATAGGTGTTTTTCTATTATATAATTGATAATATGATGATGCGCATCCCAAACCTATATCATATATAGTTTTAGAATAGGGAACTATTATTGCTTTAATTGTATCTGGAGACACATTTGATTTTAAATGATTATTAGAAATAGTAAATACTTTATTAATATAGTTTTCTATTTTTATAGAATAATTAATATTAGTTTTTGGTTTATTATGTATGTCTTCCAGAGCATTAGTATCTTTATTATTTACTAATAAATCATAAGGAGGATTATAAATTAAGTCTATAGTTTCTTTTTTTTTATGTATAAGGTATGTTTTTTTAATAGTATTAGTAGAATGTATATGGTTTTTTAGTTTATTGTTTATTATTGAATTTATATAATTATATGAATATAGTTTATTATTGGTATAAATAGTATCTGTTTCTTCTGGTGTATGTATTATATCTTTATGAGTATTTAAATTATTATACAAATAACTATTTATACTATTTTCATTTTTTTTATACATATATTTTTTTATTTTTTATTTTTTATTTTTTATGTTTTATTATTTTTTTTTCAAATTTATTACACTACTAACAATAATAAATGTTTTAATTTTTATAGAATTCAATAATAAAATAGGTTTTTATATATATTTTTAATATTATTATTTAATATAATTTTATTAATTTATTTTTTATTCAAATGTTTATAAATTTCGTTTTATTTACCATACTCATTTATGTAATAAATATAATAAATATATCAAATATTAAAGAAATATAATTAACATAATGTTAATGTTTATTTTAAAAAAAATATTTGAAAAAATAAATAATAAAACTAATAATAAAACTAATAATAACGAGAACGATGATAATAATAAAAATACAAGTATAGATGATGATACAATTGATTTATTAAAAACATTTTCAAGTGATAATATAGATGTATCTCAAATTATTAAAGAAATACTTAAACTTGAACCTGATTTTCCTAATGCTATATTATATTCTAAAGACGGCCATAAATATAATGAATTAGAATTTTTTCAGGCCAATTTAGATAGTAATGTAAATAGTAAAAATAGTTCTTTATTTGATAAATTTAACAGAACAAATACACAATTAGGTAAATTATTATTACAATCTATTATTTTAAATCCAATAACAGAGATTCAAACTATAAAATATAGACAACAACAAGCAATGTTATTTACACAACACCCTAAAAGACAAGATATAAGACAACTCTTATTTGAATGTTCTAAATTAGAAAAAGAGATTTTAGCTATGCAGATGACAGATACACCAGAAATGGAAGAAGTATATAAAGTTATATTCTTTGATTTCTTACCACTAAAACAATTAAATTATAATGAATTATTTTTAAAATTCTTTTATTATTTCATTATTATATTTAGTCCTGCATATGGAGCCATTGCTCCATTTATATTTATGTTTGCACCGTATATATTTATGAGATATATATTAAAAGTTCCAGTTCCATTTGAAACATTTTGGACTGTATTAAAAAAATTAGTTATGGGTGGAACTGGTTTTTTTACAAATTTACATAAAATTATTAATAGTGATATAGGTAAAGTTGCTGAAAATATTGTTAATGGTGGGCTTAATGGTGGGCTTAATGGTGGTGGCGGACTTAATGGTAGTTCTATGAATAATAGTAGTATGTTTAGTAATTTTAGTTTAAAAAATATAGTTATATCAATTATTAAATGGGTTGTTGCGTTTATGAATACAAGTGCTGGAACATACGTTTATTTAGGTTTTATAAGTGTATCTTATCTGTATGGTATTTATAACAGTATTCAATCGAGTATAACATATAATAAAATAATAAATATGTTTCATTCACGTTTAAATATTATTTCTAAATGGTTAAAAGGAGCTATTAAATGCTATACTATGAAATTATGTTTTGAAAATCCAGAATTAGAACCTGTAATACACCAAATTAAAGATTTATTACAAAATCCAACAATAATAAATTTACTCAATCATGATTGTTTTAATTGTGAGCCAGATGTGTTTTCAAATAAAGGTATAATTATCAAAACATTTAAAGAATTTTTAGACTTAAAAAAAATAATACAACCATTTTGTGTATATATAGCACATATTGATGTTTGGTCTGGAGTAGGTAAATGGTTAGAAGAAGGTATAAATACTACTGATAATGGTGTGAAAACACGTAATTTATGTTCTTTTATTACAGAAAGTAAAATGCCTCTTGTAAAAGGTAAATCAGTATGGAATATATGTTGTGATAAACCTGTTTATAATGATGTTACATTAGGTTATGAAGACTCACAAACAATAGAAGATAATAATGAAGAAATAGAAAAAGAAACAGAACCAGAAACAGAACCAGAAACAGAACCAAAACCAGACACAAAAGAAGAAATAAAAGAAACATTTAACAATTTATTAATAACTGGTCCAAATGGTTCTGGAAAATCAACTTATATTAAATCTGTTATTGAATGTATTTTATTAGGTCAAACTATTGGTGTTGTTCCAGCTACAAATTTTGCTTTTACACCATTTGTAAATATTTCAACTTATTTAAATATTCCAGATTGTCAAGGTAAAGAAAGTCTATTCCAAGCAGAAATGAGTAGGTGTTATCAACAATTAAAAATGTTATCACAAGCAGAAGAAAAAGGACAGTTTAGTTTTAATATTATGGATGAAATATTTGTTTCTACTAATTATCAAGAAGGGATGAGTGGAGCTTATGCTATTATTAAAAAAATGTGTCAGTTAAATAAATCATTAAATATAATTACAACCCATTTTGATGTATTAGCAGATATGAATGAAGTTAAAGTAGATAAACAATATTTTGATATTGAACTTGATGAAAATAATAATATTAAAAGTGATTATAAAATAAAACCAGGAGTTAGTAAAAAACATTTTGCTCTTAAATTATTAAAAAAGAAAGGATTTGATAAATCTATCATTGATGATGCCGAATATTTATATGAAAAGTTACAATCAATAAGTAAAAATAATGAAACTAATAATCCTATTATAGAAGAAACTAATCCTATTATAGAAGAAACTAATCCTATTATAGAAGAAACTAATCCTATTATAGAAGAAACTAATCCTATTATAGAAGAAACTAATCCTATTATAGAAGAAACTAATCCTATTATAGAAGAAGTTAATGAATTAGATTTAGATGATTTAGAATTAGATGATTTAGATAAAAATTAAAATAAATAATATGTAACAATAATAATATAAAAAAATAATTATTAAAAATAGTAACTATACTATTTTAAAATTTATTAATTATATAAAATAAATATGTCAAAATTAATACCAACTATTTTAACAAATCCTAATTATGCTACAAACACATTAGATACTGAAAAAGCAGGATGGTATCAAATTCAACCAAGTAGTAGTAATGTTGCTTTACGTGTAAATTATTCTAATATAGGATTAAGTGGTGAAGTTAGATTAAATAATACTGTATCACCACCAGTGTTTCAAGGTAATAACGGTTCAGCATGGGTTACATTTAATGCTACACAAGGTGTTCAAGGGACAGCAGGACAAGATTTTACAAACGCAGTCAATTTTAATAATTTAGGAGCAAACGCATCAGTTGGTTCAACAGTGGCATTAGGTAGTATATTTGAAAGCACATTAGTAGATATTTCACAAAGTTTAAGTAATGTTAATATTAGAAGTCTTCAAGGTTCTTCTTATGTTGTAAATAGTAATTTATCAGTTACAAGCACAGAATTAACACAGAATAGCAATGTTATCACAATTAACTCTAAACCTTTACCTTATAATTGGGACTTTACTGGTTCTAAAAATACATTATCAAATTTAAAAAATATTACTACTGGTTGGGGTGAAACTTCTAAATGGATAGTTAAATCTGGAGGATCATCTGTATCTGTAAATCGAGGTCAAGCTGTAAGATTAATCAAAGAAACATCAACAAGTAATATTGTAATACAACCTATCACCTATACATCATCAACAACATTTAGTCCTTTTACAACACCACTTAATATTTTAGGTATTGCTACTGAAGACGCAGCCCCAGGTGAAACTTGTTCGGTATGCACAAAAGGAATTACTACTGTCAAATGCACCAACGATGTAATAATTTCTAATTTTACAAGAAGTGATGATGTTAGAGATGTTGGAATAATTGGTCTTGTTGGTAAAGATGGTTTTATATTTAATAATACAAAATCAGTTCCAACAGTCAATTATATCAAAGCAGGGTATTTTTTAGAAAGTGGTAATGTCGCAAGTAATGGTTCATATTGCTTGTTTTATGTCGAACCATTAGTTCAAATTGTATAATTTATTCGTAATCAAATAATAAAAAAATCAAATAATTAAAAAATCAAATAATTGAAAAATAAAAATAAAAATATTAATAATAATTAATAACTATTAATAAATAAAATTAAAATGTTACAAAAAAAATCTCTTAAATCCAAAACACAAAAAGGTGGTTTATTTAATAAAAAGCACCCTGCTAAATATAGAAATGTTACTTATATCAAAAGTAATACAGGTTTTTCAAATCCTGAAATGAGATGTTCTATTTGTAAAGAAAATCTTTTTAAAATGCGAACTTTACAAATAGGAACACGAACAAAAGATTTTTTTTTAGATACAGATATGTTTGATAATAGTTTTAAAGCATTTACTTGTGTAAGTTGTGGTAAAGTTGAATTTTATAGTAAAAGAATGAATTTTATGGAAAGTAAATTAGATACAGATGATTATACAAGAAAAACGAGAAAATCAAAAAAAACCAAAACAAAAAAATAAATATAGTATAGATAGTATAGATACTATTAATTAGTAATAATTATAAAAACGTCTATGGTGTCTATAATGTGGTCGGTTTAAAAAATGAGGATTATATAATCTATGATTATAATATGGATTACTTCTATAATCATATAATCTTCTTCTATAATCATATGGTATTCCTCTATTACCATAACCAGAACCATAACTATAATCAACATTATAAACTATAGGTTTATTTACTTTTATTATATTATTTGATTCATCATTATTTTCGTTTTCATTATCATTTTCGTTTTCATTTTCATTTTGAATAATTTTATTATATTCAAGTAATATGATATATATTAAAACTAATATTGAAATAAAACTCAAGAGATACGTAACATACATTTTTTATTTATACTATTATAATTAAAATTTTATTATATTATAATAAAATTATATTTTAATTATAGTATAATTTAGTTCTGGATAACATTTTTTTTTTAATATTAATAATATTTTATTTATTTTAATTATTTATATTTTAATTATTTATATTTTAATTATTTATATTTTAATTATTTAAATTATTTATATTTTATTCTTCCAAGAAAAATATATTATAACTATAATAATAAACAAATAAAAGTTTTATAAAAAATAATTAATAAATTACAATAAATTATAACTAATTATAACTAATCTATAAAATGAACGTTCAAAATATGGGAAAATATGCCAGTGTTTGTGATTTACCTTACACTACACAAAAAATTAACTATAGCCGTGGCTATGGTAATATTGTTATTCACGATGTTCGTGGTGATAACTCAGTTACAACTAATATTACAAAATTTAATCGTATAGACCCTCTTAAAATGCCTTTTGGAGAACACCTTCCCCAAGTTGCTAACAGTAATTATCAAATGTCTAACACAGAAACAAGTATTGCTTGGGCTGATAAACCATTTTTTAAATCTTAAATCTTAAATCTTAAATCTTAAATCTTAAATTAATTGTTTTTTTCTTTTTATTTATTTCTTTATTTAATTATTTTTTTATTAATTTTTAATTATTTTTTTAATTAATTTTTAATTTATTTTTTTATTTATTTTTTTATTTAATTTAAAGTTTTTTCTTAAAAAAATAATATTTATAATTTATAATAAAAGAATAAATAATATATTTTAATAATATAAAACATATATATTAATAATACAAGTAATAATTTAATAAAGTAGTTAATACTTATACTATACATTATTTAAGAATGTATAAACGTTCTAAAACTAAACAAATTAATAATGGTAAATCCAAACTTAGAAAAATAAATTATGAAAGTGTTGGTGGTTTTAATGAAAACATTAATGAAATGGATTTAGATGATTTAAATAATATTGATGATTTTGAAGAAAGTAGTGAAAGTGATAGTAGTGAAAGTGATAGTGATAGTGAAATGTATGGAGGAGGAAGTCCTGCTCCTACTGTAACTCCTACTTCTACTGATCCTGCTCCTACTGCTCCTGCTCCTACTGCTCCTGCTCCTACTTCTCCTGCTCCTGCTCCTGCTCCTACTCTTAACACTACAAAATGGGAAGAAGAAACAAGAGATGATAAAAAAGTAATCACTGATGACATAGAAAAATATATTCCTGTAAATTTTAAATCAGCAACTTCTGCGGAAGTTGCTAAATCATTAAAAGATTTATCACAAGCTAAGAATTTTTTTAATATTTATAATAATAAAACAAATCAATTAGAACATGAGTTTATCAATATATTTAATTTTTTTGTTCAGAAACAATATAATGTTGCGTATGAATCATTACCAAACAGTGATATAACAACAATAATAAACAATATTGGAGAAGAAACTAATAATAAAGTTGCTGTCTATAAAACAAAGTTACCATTATATAATATTGATAATACTATAAAAAATTTTAGAGGTGTAGGGAAATTAGGAATAACATCTGACGAAGAATTTACAACGTTTATTGAGGAAATGTTAAAAAAAACATCAGGAACACCATCAACAAAAAAAACTATTAAAGATTATTATAGTGATTTTAAAGTTAATGATACTGATAACCCAAATTCACCATATATTCCAATGTTTATGCCACACTTATTAGAAGTTAAATCAAATGATTCAGCATTAAGGGGAGGCGTTAGACAATATAATAATACAAATGCAAAAAAAGATGCTATTAAAGGTAAAAAACCAAACAAATATGATGGTATAAATTGGAAAACAGTTAGTAATACTGACGTTTCAACATTATATACAATAGATAAAACATTTAATGATACTGGTAGTAAATCTGTTGAAGCAACAGGTATTGAAGTAAGAGAGTATTTTAAAAAATGTGAAGATTTACAAATATTTTACATTAATAAACATATTTTAATTCATAGATTAATGAGTAAAATGGTTGAATTAATTAAATATAATATTAGAATGAATAAAATGATTGAAAAATTAACATCTCCTAATGAAATTTCTATTAAAGGAAAAAGTGGTGAAATGATTAAATTAAAAGGTATTCTTAAAAGTATAAATACATATTTTACAGAAGATGCTAAATCACTTGCTATGGCTAAAAAATTATTATCAAAAGATGTTACGCTTGAAAAAAAATTACAAACTAATAAAGACAAATTAGCCAATGATAATATTAAACCTATAAATAAAGATAATACCGTAGAAATACAAATGAAAGGTGGTGCTAATCCACCTGATGATAAAAATCCTACTAATATAAAAACAATGACTTTAACATTAAAAGAAAAATATTATTTAATGAATGAATATTTTATAATTTTACCTGTGGGTAGTAATAGTTTAAACGCTGTTTTATTTTTTGGAAGAATTGTAAATTATACAAATGATGATAATAATAAATATAGTTTAACTGTTGAAATTTTATATAATCCTAAACCTAATAATGATACAATACCAAAAAATTCAAACTTTGTTCTTGTAAATTATAAAAGTAGTGATAATTTAGCATATGAAATAAACAAAGGAAAAGTATTTAATAAAGTTCCTACGGGGGATGACACAAAAACAGAATTTTATTTATTAGATAAAGAAAAATATAGTGTAAGCAATCCTATTGATACGAATCCATCGAGCGCTGATGCTTTTGTAAATAGTGGAAATGGAAATATTAATCCAAGAACTGCGAGTGATGCAGGGTCACCCAGTAACTCTATCCGCCCTCAGCGCCCAAGTTCTGATTCAAGTTCTGGAGGAGCTATTATATTAAAAGGTGGAGCTAATATAGACATAACATTAGATAAAAAACCTATATTATTAAATAACAGAAATAGAATACAATTTGGTACTACCACAATAAAGTCTGGTTCTGGAACATTAACAGAAGCTGGACCACAAATTCTTACTTTTGAATATAAAGATAATGATATACAAGAATTTAATGGCCAAAAAAAAATATCTGATTTTGGTAAAAATATGTTTTTTGCGATAACTCCAGGAACGCCTGGAACGCCAGGAACACCAGATACACTACAAGAAATATCTTTTAAAGTATTTAAATATATTTTATGTAAAAATGGAACCGACACACAAAAAGATATAAATGGAACAGAGGTTAAAGTTACCGCTACAACAGTGGGTATAAAATTTGGTTCAAGATTAGAATATTTTAGAGATTATAATTTATTAGGTAAGACACCACACCAAATATATTTTAATAAAGACACTAAAGATAATACTAAATTTTTGTTTACAATACAAAGTGTAGATTATAAAAATGAAATGCTTCGTATTACACCTACACCAAATACTATTGCTGGTGCTCACGATAATATTAAAGAATCTAATTTTATTAAAATACCTAATTTTAAAAGACAAAAAATAATAATTCCACAATCTGTTATAGATGGGGATTTAAGTGCTGCTAATGATGGAGATACTATTTTATTTACTACTGTAAGCGGTAACTCTATCACAGCAACAGCAACAGCAACATTAAATAAAAAAGATAACTATTTTTATAATTTAAATATTGACAATGATAACAACAAATTAAAAGAGTTAGTTGCGAGTTTAAATGGTGGAAATAATACTTTTCAGGTAATCAAGTATGCTGTTGATACAATTGAAAATTATTTAACTTTAGTTCATATTGATACATTACAAAAACATAATATGGCATCATTAAAAAGTATTTTAGGTATTGAAAACACTGAAAACACAATGGAAAAAATTATTGATGAATATCAAAAAAATATAAGTAAAGGAAGCTTACTTATTTCACATACTAATGCTGATGATATGGATAATTTAACTAAACTACCTAAAGAAAAATGGCAAAACTTTAATAATAATTCTACTAAAGGACACTATTTTCAAAAAACTCTTACTAAATTAAACTCTTCAAAATCTATTAGTGATAAAGATGAAATTCAAAATGTTATTTATAAATGTTATGATTTACAAATATTATATTTAATGAAACATTTAGAAGTTATTTTTATTAATAATGTATTGTTTTACTATACTGATATGTTAGCAAAACAAGTAGCATTATTCTTATTTGTTTTATCATTGTATAAAAGACATTCTGTTGATTTAACACAAATAACATCAGTTGATATTACTGATGTGTTTAAAGATTTAAGTATATTAACAAAAGGACAAACCGAAGTTATAGATGGTAAAATGAGTGGTGGTAGTGGTAGTAATATGCCGACAAGTGACCAAGGAACAACAGACGCTGCAGCAGTAACAGGAGATGCAACATCAGCAGCAACAAAAGAAACACCAGTAACAGAAGTAGCAACAGCAGCAACAACAAACGCACCAGCACCAGAAGCAGCACCAGCAACAGACGCAGCACCAGCACCAGACGCAGCAACAACACCAGCAACAAACGCAACAGTAAACCAAGAAGAACCAGCAACAAACGCAACAGCAGTAACAGGAGATGCAACAGTAGCAGCAGAAGTAGCAACAACAACAGTGCCAACAGAAGAAGCACCAGCAACAACAAACACACCAACAGCAACACAAATACCAGTAGCAGAACAAGTAGCACCACCAGCACCAGCACCAACACCAGTAAAACCAGTAGCAAAAATAACACCGTCACAAAAACTTGAAAACTTAAAAAAACAATATATAACAATGGAAAACACAATTAAAGAAGAATTAAAAAAATTAATAAATATTATAACTATAACAATACCAGACACCAAAGATGAAATAAATGAAGAAATTAAAGCAGTAAATAAAATAATAAAGGAAATAAATATACAACAAGGTGGAAAAATACCTGAGGAAATAACTAGTATAAAAGATGATAATGATAAAAAATTAGAAGCATTAAGACTATATAAACAATTATTACAAATAGAAAAAATTAAGGTTGTAATGTCTGCTGAAAATAGTAATGAAGATAATATAAAAAAATTCTTAGAAAAATTTGACGGTAAAGAAACTGGTATATTAACTTCATTAAAAGGTGTAACAAAATTTTCAGAACAAGGTCTTTTGGGAATTTTGGATAGTGCTGACTTTGATAACAGTATATCAAAAGAAATAAACCCACTTACAAAACAAAACGATATAACTAATAAACAAACTACCAAATTAATTAAAAACCAAACAACATTTAAAAGTACAATACAATCCAAAGAAGAAATATTAACAAGTCTTAAGGTAATAAATAACGGTGAAGGTTCTGTTAAAGTAAATGCGGAAATTGTAAATAGTTTTACTAATATAAAAAAAGTGTTTGGAACCGATGATACAAAACCAGACAAAATTATCGCTTTATTAGACAAAAATGCATCAGCAGAAAGCTATACACCAGTTCGTAACTTTTTATCTAATTCTTTAACACATATAATACCTAATTATACGATTGATGATATTTCGAAGGAAAATAAAATAAAAAATGTAAAATTAGCAGCCTTTTTAGTTGAAAATAATAATTTTAAAAATTTAATTGATTTAAGGAAAAAATATAATGAAAAAACACAAATATCTAATCAAGAAGACCAAAACACCATAACTGATTTTTTAAAAAAATTAGAAGAAATAAATAATTCTACGACTAACTCTAGTTCTAGGGGAGGTATGATAACCCAATTTGGTGGTAATATTGAGCCAGTAATACAGTTTTTTAAAGTGTTACAAAATAAAATTCCACAATCAAAAGAGGAAAAAGCTGCAGCAGAAGCAGCAGACAAAGTAGCAGCAGCAAAAGCAGCAGAAGAAGTAGCAGCAAAAACAGCAGCAGAAGAAGCAGCAAAAGCAGCAGCAGCAGCAGCAAAAGCAGAAGCAGCAGCAGCAGAAGCAAAAGCAGCAGCAGAAGAACAAGCGCAAGCACATAAAAAAAAGTATAATGACATTAATAATAAAGGTGAATTAATAACATTATTAGATACTTTATATAAGAAAGATGAAAACGTTCAAAAGGAAAAAATAACACAAATTAAAGGTATCGATGGTTTAAAAGATGATGATATAGAAAAGTGTTATAATATGATACAATTTTATAAAGAAGTAAATGACGCGACAAAAGTAATATTAACACCAGAACAAATTAAAAATATTGACTTTGAATCTGGAATAGCAACTTTAACAAAACTTGTTAAAAACAAACAAGCTATTAATGAGATTATTGAGAAACTATCATTAGCTGAACTTAAAGCACTTGACAATTACAAAAAATATATTACCCCATTAGCAGATATTTATGGTAAAATTTCAAAAGGTAAAGCAGACATTGAAAAAACTGTGTTAGATAGAATTGAAACTGTAAATGGTATATATGCTAAATCTCCTAAATCTCCTAATTCTCCAGATGAATTATTTAGTGGCACTACTAATAAAGACAATACATTATATAAAACTCTTGAATTTACTTTTAAATTAGATAAATTAATAGCATCAAATGAAACTCTTCACAATGAATCTGTAAAAACATTTATAAACGATTTAACTGAAGAAAAATTTATCGAAGCAAACTTTGATAAAGCAAACTTTGATAAAGTAGAGTTTAAAGAATTACATTTCATAAAAAATTTACAAGATATATATAAATTTATTATACCTAATAACATAAGAACCATCTATGAAACAGTTTTAGGAGCAGCAATGGTTGTTTTACGTATTAAACCTTTACGCGCGCATAATACTGCCCCAACTTATCAAGCAATTACTACACATTTTGGTGAAAAAAAGAAAAATATTGATAAGTTTAATGTTAGAGATTATATTCAAATGAAAAATCCTGATAGTGAAAAAGTAAGTGGAAATGGAAGTGGAAATGGAAGTGTAAGTGTAAGTGGAAATGTAAGTGGAAATGGAAATGAAAATTCCTCTGATTTAACAGAGGGCGTTGCTTTACAAACAAAATCATTTCAAGATGGAGGATATAAATATAATGATATAGTAGGTTCCGTTCAAGGTGATAAGCTTGAAATTAAATTTGGAAAGATTTGTAGTGATTCAAGTATTATACCTGACGAAACAGATAGGAACTTTACATATGGTCCTTTTGCTTCAATATATACACCTGAATATAATAATTTTGATATATATAGATTTTTATTTGGAGCAAATAAAATGGGAGATGCAGAAGAAATAGAACACGCTGATTTTCAACCAAAATTAAGCAATATAGATACAAAGCTCGATTTATATCCATATACTAAAGATGATTATAGTCTTAAAAATGATTTAGGACAACCAATAAATCAATCTCAAGATTTAATAAGACAAAAACTTGATAAAGGAGGAAATATTGTATTATTTGGATTTGGGTTTTCAGGTTCAGGTAAAACTTATTCATTAATAGAAGGTAATAAATATAATGCTACAGCAGAAGTAAAAACAACAAAATATGACCCTTCTATACTCGAACAATTTATCAAAGACAATAATAAGTTTATTGATAATGTTCAATTTCTTGATATTTATCCTTATGAGAAAACTTATATTCCCAATAAACACAATAACGATATTATGTATGATACTATAAAGAAAACTGATGAAAATGCTAATATCTTATTTGAAGTTATACAAGAAAGATTAAATAAATTAGAAGAACATAGAAGAAAACATTTACGTATTTGCGCAACTCCAAATAACGATAGTAGTAGTCGTAGTTTTTTACAAATTACTATAAATTTAACAAAAGGTAATAAACTCGTATTTTTTGATATGCCAGGGTCGGAAAATACTGTAAGACTTAGAACTGAACTTTTGGGTCACGAAGTATTAAAGGGATTTAAACCAGAAACTGAAGTTAATGATCATATTTATGAAAGAAAACAATTTAGTCCTAATCCTATTAACTTTAAAAAATTCTTTGATTGTTATAATATAAAACAAGGTGATAAAAAAGAGGTCAACTCACGTGTACATATACTAAAACTAAAAAATACTACTGAAACAATAAATCCTATTGAACTAGATAAAGAGATATCATTAATATTTAAAGATTGTCTTATAGAAAAAAATAAATACACGGGGATTTTTAAAGAAAGACCCGAAATACCCGAAATACCCGAAATACCAATAACAAATGAGTTAACAGATACAAAAGATATAGCAAAAGTTGCTGAGGAATTAAATTTATTTTTAAATGGTTATACCGAAGAAACTATTATAGATTATTTAAAAAATGCAAATAAAATAGAAAAACAACCAATTTTAAAAATTTTAGATAAAACCCAAATAAAACAAATATGTTTAGAATTTATTAGAAATGTTATATTAAAAAAAGATGAAGATAAACCAACAGAATATAAATATTTTGATTTACTAGATAAATCTGAAAAAAACTATTCTTATTTTGAAAAAAATGATTTTTCAAATGATCAAAAACAATTTGAAAATGTTTTTGGATATTTGAAATTACCAGACACAGCAGAACACTTTAAGGATAAAATACTTGACCTATCAATATTTGAATTTAAAATAGAAGCTGGTTTAAGTAATAAAGAAATAATAGAAGAAGAAAAAAAAAGATATAATTTTATAAGGACAAATACCAAAATGAAATATTTTAGATATAAAAATAAAAAACATCCATTAATTAAATATTTTATATATATATTAAATATATTAAATATCACCATATATGATGAAAGATTTTATCCTGCGTTATTAATTTATATATTTAAATATATTAAATTTATTGTAAAACAAGGTGAGGGTATTGTAACAACATTAGAACATTTAAAATTCTTCTTTCTTTCAAATACATTTAATATTGAAGACTATAATAATAATCAAGATGAAGCAAACAAAAAATTTATATTTAAATATGACTCCAAAACAAATCCTTTAGACAACGAACGTAGTTATACTGTTACAACAGAAGCTTTTAGATATACTGACCCTGAAGCACCAGCTGACACCCCAGCACAAATAATAGAATTAAAAGAAAAAATTAATATTGGTCAAATGAAAAATTATAAATTATTATCAGTATTACAAGATTTAGCTGGTGAAAGTAATCTTGAAGATAGTTTGGGATATAAAGAGGTAAAAGATAAAGATAATAAAGTTTTATACAGATACTTAGATTTATTAAGCAAACCAAAAATAACAGATGGTGTAAAATCATTATTTATTATGTTTACAAATTTAAAAATATTCCGTGATAATGAAAAGTATGATAATCCTGATTTAACAGTTGATAGTAAAACTAACTTCGACTTAGTGTGTGGTGCTGCTAAAGACACTCTTGACTTTGCTCAAAGTATTTCTTCAACAACCCAAGGTAAAACAGAAACTAAAGCACACGGTGGTTCTCTACTTTCTAAAATTAAAAAATCTCCTAAAAAATTCAATATGAAAGAATTAACAAAGAAACATAAAAAACAAAATCGTATTCAAACAGTTAAAAAACAATTAAAAACTAATAATAAAAAAACACTTTATTCAAGACATTCAAAGAAATATCAAAAATAAAAAGTAAATTATCAACTAATAAAAATATCAAATCATAAAATAATTTATATTTATTCTCAATAGTTCATTATTTTTTTCTCTTTTAATAATAATATTAATATTAATAATAATTAATAACTATTTTTTAACAATGCCAAGTAAAAAAGGTAAATCCAAATCAACTTCCAAATCAACTACAAAATCAACTCCCAAATCAACTAAACATAAAAGTATTGTTGATATTATAAATAGATTATCCAGAACCAAACATAGTTTTAGAAAATCTCAAAACAATTTACCAGCACGTCTTATGAAATTAAATTCTCCTAAAATAGTTCAACATTATAAAAATAAACATCTTTCAAGTAAAGGAAAAGCATCAACACCAAATACTCACATTTTTAGTAAATCTATGAGTAGTTCATATTCATCTTTTACTGAAAATGGTAAAACACATAGCGAAGGTAAAGCAATTGTAAATAATTCAACTAAACCTTTTATTGAAATCACAGAAATGGAAAATGGTAAAACAGAACGGTTCATGATACCAAAACATACAATTCCTTATAAATCCATAAAATCCAAAACAACTAAAGCTAAATCAACTAAAACAAAATCAACTAAAGCTAAATCAACTAAAACAAAATCAACTAAAGCTAAATCAACTAAAGCTAAATCAACTAAAACAAAATCAACTAAAGCTAAATCAACTAAAGCTAAATCAACTAAAGCTAAATCAACTAAAGCTAAATCAACTAAACGTAAATAAATTTATTATTTTCACTTATATTAATTTTAATTTTTTTAATTTTACCAAATCATTTTTAATTTAATTTTATAGATAATAAATATTAAAAAAATCAAATAAATCAAATAAATCAAATAAATCAAATAAATCAAATAAATCAAATAAATCAAATAAATCAAATAAATCAAATAAATCAAATAAATCAAATAAATCAAATAAATCAAATAAATCAAATA
>Ga0213861_10002369_pt1 | contig 16186 bp, 15 predicted proteins | sample PICome_4_FD_160110 | JGI IMG/M metagenome (GOLD analysis project Ga0213861, IMG submission 160110) | Coastal seawater microbial communities near Pivers Island, North Carolina, United States - PICO131 | ecosystem: Environmental > Aquatic > Marine > Coastal | place: USA: North Carolina... | reverse complement strand
CCTCTCTAGCGGATCCTTCTACATTCTGCTGCTCGGCTCACTGCTGACGGGCATCTATATGTCGGCGCAGGGCTTTTACCGTTTTGCCGCGACCGATACCGCCTCTGATGCGTTCCGGCCCAAGGCGATTTCTTACGTGATGGCCGGCGGGCTGATCTCGGCCATCATTGGACCGCAGCTCAATAAGCTCGTGCAAGACGCCTTTGTCGTGCCATTCCTCGGGACCTATCTGATGGTGGCAGCGCTCAATCTTTTCGGGATGCTGCTCTTTCTCGGACTGGACCTGCCCAAAGGGACCAAAGGCCAGCCCGTTGCAGCTGATGCGCCCAAGGCCCGCTCGCGCCGCGAACTTCTGCGCGATCCGCGCATTATGGTCGCGGTGATTTGCGGCATGGTCGCCTATTCGCTGATGAACCTCGTGATGACCTCGACACCGCTGGCCGTTGTCGGTTGCGGGTTTACCAAAAATAATGCCAACGATATCGTCTCGGCCCATGTATTGGCGATGTTCATTCCATCTTTCTTTACCGGCCACCTGATTGCACGTTTTGGCGTGGAAAAGATTATTGCGACGGGCCTCGTGATCCTGATGGCGGCTGGCATTGTCGCGCTTTCAGGTGTTGAAATCATCAACTTCTTTGGCGCGTTGATCCTGCTTGGCGTCGGTTGGAACTTCGGCTTTATCGGGGCCACGACAATGCTTGCGGGGGCACATGCCCCGCATGAGCGCGGCGTTGTGCAGGGTATGAACGACATGATCGTTTTCGGCATGGTGACCATCGCGTCGCTGGCCTCTGGCGGCCTGATGAACTGTTCCGGCGGCACGGCAGTGGAGGGCTGGGACGCGGTGAATATGGCGATGGTGCCCTTCCTGCTTTTGGCAGGTGGCGCGTTGATCTGGCTCTCAAAGGTCGAGAAATCAGCCTAAAAGACTGGCTTTCATCAGCTGGAGCGTCTGGCGCAGCGGCGTGATCTCGAGGGCACCATGGACCACCCTTTGCGGGTCCGCGATTGCGCGCCTGAGCGTTGATTTCGCAAGAAACCCTGCAAGAGCCACATCTTTGGGCAAGGCCCCGCGTTTAAGCCGCATCAAAGCGTCACCAGCCAGTTCGCGGACCCCGTCAGAGGTGCCATCCACAAGCGGCTTGCGCCCACGGCTTTCCAGCTCGGGGATAGCCCGCATGAAATTGGCCACCCCAATGCCATAAGCAAAGTCGCGCCCTGCGGGTTCATCCTGCCCGCCCAGTAGCCGCGCTGCGGTCCACAAAAGCCCGCCCGTGGTGCCATCAATATACTCGTCGAAATGGGTCTGGTCCTCGAAGGCATCTGAATAGATGTCCCAACGCCGCGCCGCCACCAATTTGGACAGGGTCAAGGCGCCTTGCGGGTCGAGAACCTCGGCCAATGCATCGACAACCTCGTGCTTGCGTGCGGGCACACCGCCGCCGATTTCCTCAAGCGCATCAGCCCACCATTGCAGGCGCATCTCGGCGATCATCGGCTCTTTGGTCACCCAAGGGGCGCGGGTCACTTCGATGTTAAACGCATAGAGCGGAAACAGAATGCGACGTGCGGGCACGTTTGCGGCCATGACCGCACGGAACCGCTCTGGATCGCCCTTTTGGACGATTTCGGCGCAGGCAATCAGGCTCACGGCGCTTTGGCCCCGTCACGGATGAGCTTCCAATTGATCGCATCGACCAGCGCATCAAAGGAGGCGTCGACGATGTTGGCAGAGACACCGACAGTCGACCAGCGGCGGTTCTGGCCATCTTCGCAATCAATGATGACACGCGTCACGGCCTCTGTGCCGCCATCCGTGATACGCACCTTAAAATCAACCAGATGCATATCTTCGATAAGGTCCTGATAGGGCCCGAGGTCCTTGGCCAAGGCCCGCCAGAGCGCGTTCACGGGGCCACGGTCCTTGCCGTCCGCGCCTTGGCTTTCCGAGACATTCAGCACCTTCTCGCCGTTGACCTTCACAACCACGACGGCCTCGGAAAGCGAGACCATTTTGTTGCGCTTGTTGCGGCGGCGCTCGACGGTCACGCGGTAGCGTTTGACCTCGAAGAACGCAGGCAAGAGCCCCAGTTCCTCACGGGCGAGTAATTCGAAGCTGGCCTGAGCTGTATCATAGGAATAGCCGCGCGATTCCATCGCTTTGATCCGGTCCAGAATGCGGCCAAGAGCGGGGTCGGATGTCTCGACTGTGAGGCCCGCTTGCAGCAAACGCTCTCTGAGATTTGACTGACCTGCCTGATTTGACATCGGAACAATACGGCTATTGCCGACCAAGCTCGGGTCAATATGTTCATATGTCGAAGGATCTTTGGCAATCGCCGAGGCATGCAACCCTGCCTTATGGGCAAAGGCAGAGGCCCCGACAAATGGCGCTTGCTTGGCAGGAACACGATTGAGAATGTCGTCCAGCATCCGCGACGCCTTGCGCAGCCCGCGCAACGCATCAAGCGTGACACCTGTCTGTAGGCTGCTGGCAAATGGCTCTTTGAGCAGCAACGTCGGGATCAACGTCGTCAGGTTTGCATTGCCGCAACGCTCACCCAAACCGTTGAGCGTGCCTTGTATCTGACGCGAGCCAGCCAGCACGGCAGCAAGTGAATTGGCGACAGCATTTTCGGTATCATTATGGGTGTGGATACCAATATGATCCCCCGGAATGCCGCTCGCGATGACGGCTTTCACGATGTCGCCGACTTCATGGGGCAGCGTGCCGCCATTGGTATCACAAAGCACAATCCAACGGGCACCCGCGCTATAGGCCGCATGAAGCGCCTCAAGTGCATAACCAGGGTTGGCTTTATAGCCATCAAAGAAGTGCTCGGCATCAAACATCGCTTCGCGGCCCTGCTTGACGAGATAGGCAAAGCTGGCCGCAAGGTTTTCCGTATTTTCGGCAAGCGTAATCCCAAGCGCCGTTGTCACGTGGAATTCATGGGATTTACCCACCAGGCAAACAGCAGGTGTTTTTGCGTTCATTACAGCCGCCAAGACATCATCGTTTTCGGCAGAACGGCCAGTGCGTTTTGTCATGCCGAAAGCCGTCAATGTCGCGCGGGTTTTGGGCGGGGCCTCAAAGAACTCCGAATCCGTCGGGTTCGCGCCAGGCCAGCCACCCTCAATATAATCGATCCCGAGAGTATCAAGCACCTCAGCGATCCGGATTTTTTCCGAAGTCGAGAACTGGACACCCTGTGTCTGCTGCCCGTCGCGCAGGGTTGTATCAAAAAGATAAAGCCGCTCTTTTGTCATATCAGTGCTCCGCGCCAAAAAATCTTTTACAAGATTTTTGCCCAGAATTTTTCTGAAAATTCTGCATCACACCTCTCCCAATTGGGCTGCATCAAAGTCAGGACCAGGTGTCCATGTTGCTTGCCCGCCAACGTCGGTCACTTGCACCCCCGCCGCGTTCAAAATGTCGCGCACCTCATCGGCCAAACCCCAGTCCTTTGCGGCCCGCGCAGCAGCACGTTGCGCCAAAAGCGCGTCAATTCGTTTGGCCACCTCTGGCGTCACATCCGCTCCGCCTTCACCGCCATCAAACATCGGGATTTCGGCCCAATTACTGATGAAACCAAGCATCTGCATGCCATGGGCAAATCCCGCAAGCGCGGCGGGAGTCTTCCCCTTCGCCAACACATGCAAGCGCGAGATCGCACCTGATGTATTCAGATCATTGGCCAAAACGCCCAAAAACTCTGGGTCCGCTTTCCAATGGCCCTCTGCTTTCAGAGCCTTGATCAAATTCGGGCCAAAGCCATGCCCCTGTAAAATGCCATACCACTTGCGCAAGGCGGCCTCTGCCTCGCCCTTTTTCTTTTCGGTCCAGTCCATCGGTTTGCCATAGTGCGTGCCCAGCATAACCAAACGAATGATCATACCGTGCACGCCCTGATCCAACAGATCGCGGACGGTGAAGAAATTGCCCAAAGATTTGGACATCTTCTTGCCCTCAACCTGCAACATCTCGTTGTGCAACCAGACATTCGCGAAATCATGCCCCGCGCAGGTCGACTGCGCGATCTCGTTTTCGTGGTGCGGGAACTGCAAATCATTTCCGCCGCCGTGGATATCAAAGGCAGAGCCAAGCAGGTCCAGCGACATCGCAGAGCATTCGATATGCCAGCCCGGGCGGCCATATCCCCAAGGGCTCTCCCATCCGGGTACACCGTCCCCAGACGGTTTCCAAAGCACAAAATCCATCGGGTTGCGCTTGTATGGCGCGACCTCCACGCGCGCGCCTGCGATCATATCGTCTATGGAACGGCCAGACAGCGCGCCATATTCGGCGTAGCTTTCCACCGCGAAAAGCACGTGACCTTCGGCCGCGTAAGCGTGACCTTTGGCGATCAGGTCTTCGGTCATGGCAATCATCTGCGCAATATAGGCCGTGGCCCGCGGCTCGTGGGTCGGGCGCAGCGCCCCCAGCGCATCCATATCGTCGTGATACCAGCCGATTGTCTCGGCGGTGATATCACCAATCTCGCGACCGCTCTCGGCGGCACGCGCATTGATCTTGTCGTCCACATCCGTGAAATTGCGCACATAGGTCACGGATTTCTTGCCGTAGACAAAGCGCATAAGCCGGAACAGGACGTCAAACATCAACACATTGCGGGCGTTGCCCAAATGCGCGCGGTCGTAAACTGTCGGCCCGCACAGATACATCCGCACATTGCGCGGATCAATCGGTTCAAAGTCTTCTTTGCGGCGGGTCTTGGTGTTGTGCAGTCGAATTTGGGTCATGGTGCCTCGGCTAGGTGCTATGCCAGCGGGCTTAACAAGTTCAGGGATCAGATGAAACGTGAAAGAGCAGCCCGCGACGAATGTCAGCAGGTAATAATGCAGCAAATAATGATCATTGTGCTCTTCATGGCAATATCTCTAGCAGGCACTAACCTATCCGTCCAGCATTTCCACCAGCCTGCCCTGCGAATTGAGGTTGCGCGCAGCGCCGCCAGTGCGGCTCAGCGTCTGCCGGAACGGAGGCCAAAGACGGCACAGAACGACGCAATCGGGCCCATATGCCGGGTTGACAGGGCCGCGCCAAATCTATCCCTTCGGCCTCATGGAATTATCACAGCGCATCACCACAATTACCGGCGGCGGCTCTGACGGATGGGACGTTTTCTACCGTGCCCGCCGCATGATTGACGCAGGCCATAAAGTCACCGAACTCACCATTGGCGAGCATGACATCCGGACCCACCCCGACATTCTGGCCGCCATGAACCGCGCCGCTGTTGCGGGGCGGACTGGCTATGCCGAAGTGCCAGGGTCATTTGCGCTGCGCGATGCCGTAGCCGCCCGTATCCAAGCCCGCACAGGTGTGCCAACCACCCGCGACAACATCCTGATCACGCCGGGCGGTCAAGCCGCGCTTTTCGCGACCCATAACGCGGTCTGCGATCAAGGGGATACCGCGCTTTATATCGATCCCTATTACGCCACCTATCCCGGCACAATCCGTGCCATTGGTGCGGTGCCAAAGTCGATCCAAGCCCATGCCGAAAACGATTTCCAACCGAAAGCTGCCGATATCGCCGCCGCGGCCAAGGGAGCCAAATCCCTGCTGATCAACAGCCCCAATAACCCGACAGGCGTGGTCTATAGCCCTGAAACCATGGCGGAAATTGCGCAGGTATGCATCGACAACGATCTGTGGCTGATCTCGGACGAAGTGTACGACACCCAAGTCTGGGAAGGGACACACCTCTCGCCCCGTGCCCTACCGGATATGGCGGAACGCACACTTGTCGTGGGGTCTATGTCCAAAAGCCATGCCATGACGGGCAGCCGGATTGGCTGGATTTGCGCGCCTGCAGAGGTCATCTCGCATCTGATCAATCTGGCCACACACACGACCTATGGCGTGCCGGGATATATCCAAGACGCGGCGCTGTTCGCGCTGGGTCAGGGCCCCGCCCTCGAAGCCGACATCGCAGCCCCCTTTGAACGCCGCCGCGCGCTCACGCTGACGGCCCTCGAAGGCCAAAACGTTGTGCGCGCCGTGCCAGTGCAAGGGGCGATGTACGCCATGTTTGACATCCGGAGCACGGGCATGAGCGGCGCAGACTTCGCCAACGCTCTCTTGGACGCGGAGCTGATCGCGACCATGCCCGGCGAAAGCTTTGGACTGGCCGCAGCGGGCCATATCCGCGTCGCCATGACGATCAACGACGAGGCCTATGTCGACGCGATCAAGCGGCTCGTGGCCTTCGCAAAATCAAAGGTGGCATTATGACAAGCTTCCGCGACCTGCACGCCAAAGGCCAGCCCTTCGTTCTTGCCAATATCTGGGATCGCGGCTCTGCTTTGATGATGGAAGGGCTAGGTGCCAGGGCACTCGCCACTTCCTCTGCCGCGCACGCCTTCACCCTCGGGCGCCCCGACGGCGGCACCGTTTCGCGTGACGAGGCACTGGCCCATGCCTCCGAGATCCTCAGCGTGACCAAACTGCCCGTGCAGGGCGACTTCGAGAACGGCTTTGGCGACGATCCGGAGACCTGCGCCGAAACTGTCCGGCTTGCCGCCGAAATTGGCCTCGCGGGGATTTGCATTGAAGACATGATGTTTCCCAGCGTTGACGCCTATGCATTTGATCTCGCCGTAGACCGCATCCGCGCCGCAAGTGCCGCCGCCCGCGCCCTGCGGCAGGATTTTGTCCTGACCGCCCGCGCTGACGGTGTAATGACCGGACGCTACGACACTGACGAGGCCCTGCGTCGGCTTCTGGCATTCGAGGCGGCGGGGGCCGATTGCCTTTATGCGCCCGTCCTGCCCGATATGGCCGCTGTCGCCCGTATCTGTGCCGCCACCTCTGCCCCCGTGAACGTGCTGGTCGCGGGACCTTACGCCAAGGTCGCGCTAGCCGGTTTTGCGCAGGCAGGTGTCGCCCGCCTTTCTCTGGGGTCCGCCCTCGCCCGCGTCACCCACGCAGCCATCAGGGATGCGGCAAACGGCATGTTCGGCGCTGGTGACTTTACGGCTCTGAGCGCGGCAATGTCGGGCGACGCGGTCGACGCGCTGCTCAATCGTCAATAATCGCTGCTCCATAGCCCAAAACCGACAATTGGTCGCGGACAGACAAGACTGACGGCCCCGCCACAGCTTCCATATGAGGAACTGGGAGGGCAGGATGGACGCGCAAGACGCCTATATCGTTGTGATACTTCGCACCATCGGCGCACGCCGTGGGCGTGCGGCCCGTGGGCGCCCGACACAGACCTAAACCGTCTTCGCCTTCAACCTTCCTTTACATATCGAGACCATTCATGACGGATATTTCCGAAGCCAACGCACCTGTGGGCAAAACTGTAGGCGCGCCGCGCCGCTCTGGTGGGCGCGCCGCCCGCACGGCTGCGCGTGCCGCACCGCTGCCCACAGATATGCAACCGATCAAAGCGGGCATGTCAGGTGGGCGCTACAAGCCGCTGACCGACGAGGACATGGACCGCATTCACGAGGCGGCCCTGCGCGCCTTGGAGGAAATCGGCCTCTGCGATGCCCCGCAATCCGGCATCGACTACATGGTTGCCGCCGGTGCGATATATGGCGACGACAAACGGCTCCGCTTCCCGCGCGCCTTGGTCATGGAGATGCTCGGCAAGGCACAAAAAGCGCTCACGCTTCATGCTCGTGACCCGCAATACGACCTCAACCTGTCTGGCACCCGCGTCCATTACGGCACCGCAGGCGCCGCCGTGCATGTGGTCGATGTGCACGGGCGCAACTACCGCGAATCCACAGTGCAAGACCTGCATGACGCGGCCAAAATCGTGCAGCAAATGAATAATATCCACTTCCTGCAGCGCCCCATGGTCTGCCGCGATATCGTCGATAACCGCGAGATGGACCTGAACACGATTTACGGCTGCTGCACGGGAACCAAAAAGCACGTCGGCGTCTCTTTCACCGAGCCCGACTTCGTCGATGACGCGCTTGAGATGCTGCACATGATTGCGGGCGGCGAGGACAAATGGCGCGCGCGGCCTTTTGTGTCGAACTCCAACTGCTTTGTCGTGCCTCCGATGAAATTCGCGACCGAATCCTGTCTCGTAATGGAGAAATGCATCGCGGGCGGCATGCCTGTCTTGCTGCTGTCTGCGGGCCAAGCGGGTGCCACAGCCCCTGCCCCGATTGCAGGCGCCATCGTGCAAGCCGTAGCCGAATGCCTCGCAGGCGTGGTCTATGTGAATTCCATCTCGCCGGGTTACCCCGCGATTTTCGGCACTTGGCCGTTTGTGTCGGACCTGCGCACGGGCGCCATGTCGGGCGGGTCGGGCGAGCAGGCCTTGCTTACGGCGGGCTGCGCACAAATGCACCAGTTCTACGGGCTTCCAGGTGGGGCCGCCGCAGGCATCGCCGACGCGAAACTGCCCGATATGCAAGCAGGCTGGGAGCAAATGGCATCCAACGTCATGGCAGGGCTTTCGGGGCTGAACATGGTTTATGAGGCCGCGGGCATGCACGCCTCGCTGCTCGGATTTTGCATGGAATCACTGGTGCTTGGCGACGATCTGATCGGTCAGGCGCTACGCTGCGTGCGTGGGATCGAGGTCAATGACGAGACCCTCGGTTTTGACACCATGCGCGACGTTTGCCTTAAGGGGCCGGGTCATTACCTTGGCTCGGACCAAACACTTGGCCTGATGCAGACGGAATACGTCTATCCCAAAACCGCCGACCGGACCTCGCCCAAGGAATGGGAGGAAAAGGGCAAGCCCGACCTGCTGATCAATGCGACCAAGCGCAAGGAAGAGATCCTGTCAAAGCCTTCCGAGGCGGCATTGGATCCAATGACCGACGCGGCGATACGCAAGCGGTTCCGCATTCACCTGAAATCCTGATGCGAAACGGCGCGCCACAATGGCGCGCCGTTTTTTGCTTCAGAAACTGTATGACGCGCGAAAGCTCATGGTTCGTGCCGAGACATCGGCACCACCATCATTAAAGTTGTCAAACTCATGCTGGAGAATCTCTGCGCCCAGACGGAAATTCTCGTTAACGGCATAGTCGGCACCGGCGCCGTAGAAATAGCCATTGTCAGCGACGTCAGACCCGTCTTCCAGCGCGAGGCGTGCGGCACCAACGGTCAAATACGGCAGGAATGCACCTGCGTCATAACCAACCCGCCCTTTCAAACGCAACACGGACGCGTCCAAAGAGTCACCACCGTCATCGAAATCAAACCGTTCGTACTCGATCTCGCCGCCCACAACCATCGACCCCATATCATACATATAACCGGCATGAAGACTTAGGTCGTTTGTATCAATCGGATCGTCCTCTCCGGAGGTTATTTCACCGACACCAAAACCGCCGCCGACATAGGCCCCGGTCCAATCGTTTGAAAAGACGACGGGGGCTGGCGCCACCATGACGGGAGCGGGCGTTGTCACCGGCTCGGAGATGCCGCCTGCGACGGCCATTGAAGCAGAACTGATCAGCAGCGTTGCTGCATAAGTGTAAGAACGAATCATTTTGTAGTCCTTTCTGTTGCGATGCGTCATCTTGCGCAAAACCCAGAGAGGCCCCGTTGACGAATATCAATTCTACCTTGACGCTGTCCTGTGGTCTGGCCTGCTGATCGTGCCCCCCGACACCGCAGCGCCCACACCCGTTGTCCCCTTACACGAAGTCGGCAAGCCGCGCGCGACCCGCACCGCAAGATAGGCAAAAGCCTGCGCCTCAAGCATATCCCCGTCGAGGCCGACGTCTTCGACCGCGACGACGTCCATGTCCAGTCCTGCGGCCAGCATGGCCATGAGCGTGGGGTTCTTGCGCCCGCCACCTGTCACGAGCAAACGCGCGGGCGGACAGGGGCAATGTTCCATCGCCTTGACGACACTCATCGCCGCAGCCGCTGTCAGGGTTGCTGCGGCATCTGCATCTGAAAGGGTCGCAACGGCTGCCGACAGATCGGAAAAGTCGTCGCGATCCAGAGACTTAGGCGGCATTCTATAGAAAAAGGCATGTTCGAGAAACGCCTCGATGATTTCGTCCTCGACGTTGCCCGCAGAGGCCAATGCACCGTCTTCATCGTAAGGCACGCCGCGCCGCGCCAGCATGAGGTCGTTGAGCGGCGCGTTCGCAGGGCCTGTGTCAAATGCCAGCAACGCGCCGTCGGATTCCGGCTTGTCCTTGGTCGGATCAAGCCACGTCAGGTTGCCGACACCGCCCAAGTTCAGAAATGCGACAGGCGCATCAGCCTTCAGATATTTCGCCAAAGCAAAGTGATAGAACGGAGCCAACGGCGCGCCTTGCCCGCCAAGCTCCACATCGGCAGACCGGAAATCCCAAACGACGGTTTGGCCCAAGACATCGGCCAAAACCTGCCCGTCGCCACATTGATGGGTGCGGCGGTTGGCAGGGTCGTGGGCCAGGGTTTGCCCGTGAAAGCCGACGACATCCACATCGCCAAATCCGCTTAGGACCTGTGCGTGCACGGTTTCGATCAACTCGGCGACATCCGCCAGCGCGTCGCTCGGCCACTGGCCCAAAGCGCCCTTTAAGACAGCTGCTTCCCGAGCGGAATAAGCCCGATAGGCCGTCTCGCCAAAGCTCTTGATCGTGATCCCGTCCGTCACCACGACAGCCGCATCCACACCATCCAGAGAGGTGCCGGACATCGCGCCAAGCGCCGTTACGAACCCAGTCTTTTTCATCGTGCGAACATCCACTTTCCCTCCGTCAAATCGACGTTTATAGGGTGACGGACACTTTGTGCAGGGAAAAAGCAATGACCTACCACCCCAAATCCGAATTTATGTCTGTGATGATGGCGCGCGGCTTCTTGGCCGATTGCACCGACTATCAAGGCCTGGATAACGCGTTGTCGAAGGGTGTGGTCCCTGCCTATATCGGGTTTGACGCAACAGCGACCTCGCTGCATGTGGGCTCGCTGATCCAGATCATGATGCTGCGCTGGCTGCAAAAGACGGGCCACAAGCCGATCACTCTCATGGGGGGCGGCACCACAAAGGTGGGCGATCCGTCGTTCCGCGCAGACGAGCGGCCTTTGTTGACCGAAGAGAAGATCAACGAGAATATCGCGGGCATCAAAAAGGTCTTTGCAGCCTACATGACCTATGACGACACGCCGAACGGCGCGCTCATGCTCAATAACGCGGAATGGCTCGACAATCTGAACTATTTGTCGTTCCTGCGCGATATCGGACGGCATTTTTCGATCAACCGGATGCTGTCGTTTGAAAGCGTGAAATCACGGCTCGACCGCGAGCAATCTTTGTCGTTCCTCGAATTCAACTACATGATTTTGCAGGCTTATGACTTCCTTGAACTGAACCGTCGCTACGGGTGCCTTTTGCAGCTTGGCGGCTCGGATCAGTGGGGTAATATCGTCAACGGGATTGATCTGACCCGCCGCGTGCTCGATCACGAAATCTACGGGATGACCTCGCCACTGCTCACGACGTCTGATGGCAAAAAGATGGGCAAATCCGCCGCTGGTGCCGTCTGGCTCGATGCTGATCTGGTGAGCCCCTACGAGTTCTGGCAATTCTGGCGCAACACGACGGATGCCGACACTGGCAAGTTCCTCAAGCTCTACACAGAGCTGCCTGTCGCGGAGTGCGAGCGCCTTGGCGCGCTTGAAGGGTCCGACATCAACGCAGCCAAGATCATTCTGGCCAATGAAGTCACAGCGATGCTGCACGGCGCAGAGGCCGCGGCCGCAGCAGAGGCAACCGCCCGTGAAGTGTTCGAGAAAGGCGGGATCGGAGACGATTTACCGACACTGTCGCTCACGACCGACGAGTTGGGAGACGGCATGTCGATCGTCCAGATTATCGTAAAGTCCGGTCTTGCGGGCAGCGGTAAAGAGGCCAAGCGCCTGATCTCGGAGAATGGTGCGAAGCTGAACGATGAGGCCCTGACCGACGCGGGCATGATGGTGACAGCCGCGATGTTGTCCGCGCCCATCAAGCTCAGCGCAGGCAAAAAGCGGCACGCCCTGGTCCAGCTAGGCTAAAGCCAGATCCACTCGAAAATCCAAAGCGCCCCCCCAACGGGGAGCGCGATCGCTGCGGCAATGAGGGCGGCCCCCAAGGCCGTGGGCTTTGGGGGAAGAGCAATAACGCCCGCGACGGCATGATTTGTTTTCTGTTTCATGGCATCTATTAACCAGCCTTTAGGTTTATAATTGTTTAACGGGGTTATGAAGACTGCCCTGCAACAAAGCCATCACTTTACGAACACCTTGCAAGTCGCTGGTGTCAAAGCATTTTATGACGAAATGGCACAAGTGCATTTTGTCGAACGCGGGCCTGTAACCTACATCGCGCGCAGCACGGATATGGATCAATTGCCTGCTCTGAGGCGCATCAATCCGCGCAGTTTCTGTGTGCTCAACCCGGATAGCCCCTCTCCAGACGCCCTGCGCCGTGCCGGATTTCGCCAACTGATGACCGCCGCAAGTGTCGCCGAAATCGACCTTACGCAGCCCGTGCAAACCCACCCGAAATGGCGTGCCGCGTTGCGGAAATCCCAGCCGGCGACCGTGCAACATCGCGCGTTCGATGCGACAAACGACGGCTGGCTTTTGAAAGCGGACCGCGTCCAGCAGCGGCAAAAGCGTTATCGCGCCATGCCCCATGCCATCGCGCAGCTTTGGCCAAAGCACGACACCCACTTGCTCACGGCCACACTGGATACTACGACCGTAGCCGCGTTGCTGTTTTTGATCCACGGGTCTACCGCCACCTATCACATCGGGTGGTCTGATGAAGCCGGCAGGCAGGCCAGCGCCCATAACCTGTTGCTGGCAACGGCAATCAGCCAATTGCGCACAAGGGGCCTTCAACGGCTCGACCTTGGCTCTGTCGATACCGAAAACAGCGCGGGCCTTGCGCGGTTCAAAATCCGCGCGGGCGCGCGCGTGCGACCGCTTGGCGGGACATGGGCCGCGCTGCCCTTGTTTGGGCGGTAGTCGGCACAGGCCCCGCGTGTTATCTCTTGCACAACAAGAGGGACAGCCCACGACCATCCTGCAAATTGCTTCGCTTCTGATTGTGCTGGCCGGAGCCTTTGGTGCGATCAACTACCTCTACCTGAGATTGCCCCCTGCGATCGGCATTCTGGTCGTCGCCCTTTTGGCCTCTATGTCATTGCTGGCGTTTGTCGGGGTCGAGGTATTCGCATTGGCGCTGTCATTACCCGAGAGCGAATGGAAACCGCTGATCCTGACGGCAACTTATATCGTGGTGGTTTTCTCGATCATCGTACAGGGTCTGACCGTGGCACGGCTGGCGGAAAAGGTCGGGCGCGAGCCCGGAATTTTTACCCTGACGCCGCCGCCTTAGGTCTGGTCAACACCTTGATCGGCGCTTAAACGGAAGATACTGAAACCAGACCAAGGGCGCGTGATGTCGGGATCAACCATCATCTCAAGGTGTGAGGATCATGGGCTGCGGCTCACCGATCAGCGGCGCACGATTGCCGCCGTCCTTGAGGCTGCGACGGATCATCCCGACGTCGAAGAGCTCTACAATCGCGCCTCTGCGGCTGATCCGAATATCTCGCTGGCGACGGTCTACCGGACGGTCAAGCTCTTCGAAGAATCCGGTATTCTGGAAAAGCACGAATTCGGGGATGGGCGCGCGCGCTACGAGACCTCCGACCGCGAACACCACGACCACCTGATCGACATGAACTCCGGCGAGGTGATCGAATTCATCGACCCGGACATCGAAGCCCTGCAAGACAAAATCGCAGAAAAGCTCGGCTATCGGCTCATGGGGCATCGCTTGGAACTTTACGGTGTGCCGCTGAAAGACAAAAAATGATCGGCAAGCAACGCCCGATCACTGGCAAGGCCCACCCGAATGGATAACATCCGCGGCGCTATTCTGATGGTCATCGCCATGTTCGGCTTTGCGGTTGAGGACAGCCTGATCAAACTCATGGCAACGGATGTCGCGTCGGGGCAAGTCCTGATCATGATCGGAATCGGTGGGGCAATGGTCTTTGCGCTGTCCGCCCTTGTGCAGGGTGAACAGCCGTTCGGGTTTTGGATGCTGTCAGGGTTTTCTGGAATGCGTGCGATTTGCGAAGGGTTTGCCGCGCTCGGTTTTGTCACGGCCCTTGCACTCGTGCCGATCTCCTTGGTGACGACCATCATCCAAGCCAGCCCGCTGCTGGTGACTTTGGGTGCGGCGCTGTTCTTCAAGGAAACCGTCGGTTGGCGCCGCTGGCTTGCGATTGCGGTCGGACTGCTGGGCGTGCTCATCGTGCTGCGCCCTTTCGGAGCCGGCTTCCAACCCGCAGCACTATTCGCGGTCATGGGCGTTATCTTCATGTCCGCCCGTGACCTCGCGACCCGACAAATCACTAAAAACATCAGCACCTTACAACTCTCGGTGATCGGTTTCATGGCCACCATCCCCGCAGGCGCCCTCAGCCTCGTCATCTCGGGATCGACCCCCGCTGTGCCCACAGGCCAGACGCTGCTCTATCTGATCGGCGCCATCTCGATCGGGGTTCCCGCGCTCTATTGCATCATTTCGGCCATGCGCATCGGGGATATCTCCTTTGTGTCGCCGTTCCGCTACAGCCGGATCATCTTTGGCCTGCTGGCAGGGCTTCTCGTCTTTGGCGAGACCCTTGATTTCTACACAGTGCTGGGGGCTGCGATCATCGTAGGTTCCGGCAGCTACACCTTGCTGCGCGAAGCCCGTTTGCGCCGCTCTTCCCAAACCGCTAAACCCACAGTATAGACACCAGCGTTACCGCTAACATTGCTTTAGGAGCCTCCCACATGAGCACCATCATCGACATCCACGCCCGCGAAATCCTTGACAGTCGCGGCAATCCGACCGTTGAAGTCGACGTGATCCTGGAGGACGGCACCATGGGCCGCGCCGCCGTGCCGTCTGGTGCCTCGACTGGTGCCCACGAAGCGGTCGAGCGTCGCGACCGCGACAAGTCCCGCTATATGGGCAAGGGCGTTTTGGAGGCCGTTGAGGCCGTGAACGGTGAAATCGCGGAAACCATCGTGGGCTTTGACGCGCTTGAGCAGGTCGCAATCGACATGGCGATGATCGAACTGGACGGCACGGCAAACAAATCCCGTCTTGGTGCAAACGCCATTCTGGGCGTGTCCCTTGCTGTGGCCAAAGCCGCCGCCGAATATTCCGGCCAGCCGCTCTACCGCTACATTGGCGGCACCTCCGCCCGCGTTCTGCCCGTGCCAATGATGAACATCATCAACGGCGGCGAGCACGCCGACAACCCGATCGACATCCAAGAATTCATGATCATGCCGGTTGCTGCCGAGAACATCAAAGAGGCTATCCGCATGGGTGCCGAAGTGTTCCACACGCTGAAAAAAGAGCTCTCTGCCGCGGGACATAACACAGGTATCGGCGATGAAGGCGGCTTTGCGCCCAACCTGAGCTCCACGCGGGATGCGCTTGATTTCATAATGAAATCCATCGAGAAAGCAGGCTACAAGCCTGGTGAGGATATCTACCTCGCACTCGATTGCGCCGCAACGGAATACTATAAGGGCGGCAAATACGAGATGAAGGGCGAAGGCAAATCCCTGACATCCGCAGAGAATGCCGACTACCTCGCGCAACTGGCCTCCGACTATCCGATCATCTCGATTGAGGACGGTATGTCCGAGGACGATTGGGACGGCTGGAAGCTGCTCACAGACAAGATCGGCAACAAGGTGCAACTGGTCGGCGACGATCTGTTTGTGACCAACCCTGCCCGCCTTGCCGACGGTATCGCCAAAGGCTCTGCCAATGCGATGCTGGTGAAGGTCAACCAGATCGGCACGCTGACAGAGACATTGCAAGCCGTCGACATGGCGCACCGCGCCAAGTTCAACAACGTGATGTCGCACCGCTCGGGCGAGACCGAAGACGCGACGATTGCCGACCTTGCTGTGGCCACCAACTGCGGCCAGATCAAAACCGGCTCGCTGTCGCGCTCGGACCGTTTGGCGAAATACAACCAATTGATCCGCATCGAAGAGATGCTGGGCGAAACCGCAATCTATGCGGGTCGTTCAATTCTGAAGTAAGGGGGATGGGTTAAAACCCATCCTACGCAGGTGCCCCATGACGGCAGACGAGATCATTGCGAAACTCAGCTTGGCCCCCCATCCCGAGGGGGGCTATTACCGCCAGACGTGGGG
>Ga0213861_10002368_pt1 | contig 16191 bp, 14 predicted proteins | sample PICome_4_FD_160110 | JGI IMG/M metagenome (GOLD analysis project Ga0213861, IMG submission 160110) | Coastal seawater microbial communities near Pivers Island, North Carolina, United States - PICO131 | ecosystem: Environmental > Aquatic > Marine > Coastal | place: USA: North Carolina... | reverse complement strand
TCCCCAGTAGTGCGACTTAAGGTTTAAGGGTAAGGGGCGTTGGCGACTCGCGAACCACAAAAGATAAGGATTGCTTTAATTTAGAGTTTCTGCCATCAGAGCGCATGGGTGTTTGAGCCAATGCGTGTTCAAATCGGACAGTTACAGTTACAGTATCTTTGAAAAAGTTATCTAACTTTTCATTGTCACTGTGTTGCCGGTTCAACTTAATTGGAATGCCAGATTAATGGATGAGCGTTTGGTCGTTAGTATTGTGTGCCCTTTTTTTAATGAGTCGGGCGGAGTGGACACCTTTTATCGGTCATTGTCAGTTGAGCTCGATCGGCTTTCTGATTACCAGTTTGAAGTGGTTTGTATCGATGATGGTAGTCAAGATGAAACGCTCGCCGAACTTTTGGCGAACGCCCAAAACGATGACCGTTACAGGGTACTTGAGCTGAGTCGCAATTTTGGTAAAGAGGCGGCACTTTCTGCGGGGCTTGATGTGGCCCGTGGCGACTTAATTATTACGCTCGATGCAGACTTGCAGGACCCGCTCTCGTTGATAGAAGAATTGATCGTGGCATGGGAGCAAAGTGACGCTGACGTGGTGCTGGCCAAGCGCCACGACCGCTCGAGTGACAGCCCTTCAAAGCGTGTTTCTGCTTTGGCTTATTACAAACTACACAATCTGTTGTCGACCGTCAAAATACCGGTGGACGTGGGTGATTGCCGCCTGATGACGCGTCAAGTCGTACAAGCTTTGTCGTCATTGCCTGAGACGCAACGTTTTATGAAAGGGTTGTTTGCGTGGCTCGGTTTTAAAGCAATCACCATTGAATACACACGAGAGGCGCGGTTTGCAGGTGAAACCAAGTTTTCATGGTGGCGGCTTTGGAACTTGGGTATTGAAGGCATCACCAGCTTCAGCACGCTGCCCTTGCGTATTTGGACTTACGTTGGCTTGACTGGCGCTGTGGTCACCATGCTTTACGGTATTTTTATCGTGATCCGAACCCTAATTTCGGGCAATGATGTGCCGGGTTACACCTCGCTTTTCACGGCGATATTGTTTTTTGCCAGCATTCAGCTCATCGGACTGGGCATCATGGGTGAGTACGTTGGCCGGATGTACATGGAGTCCAAGCGGCGACCCGCTTACCTGGTGCGTAAATTTCATAACCCGACTGAAAAACCAGTCGACCGAAGAAATCCCAGTGAACCGAAATAAGGGTCACGCTTGAGTGGCTTTTAATGAAGCGGTGTTGGTGTCACGGTCGACGGTGATCCAAGTACAGGGCAAAGTCAGTCCCATCAAAGTGTCCACCACACAAAACTCGTTCCAGGATTGTTTACCATTTGTAGCGGTGATGCCGCGCAAGCCCTTTGACGCCATGGTGTCGCAGAGACTTTGCATGTCTTGAGGGCTCATGGCGCTGATGCGTAGCAAGCCGTCAGTGATTTCGAGTGACTCACCATCGACTGGGCCAAAGTCCGCCAAGCATTGCGCCAACCGCCCGTATAGCTTTGCTCAATGGTGGTTGTCGGGACAAGCAGAGAGATGAATCTAAGCTTCATGGTGTGTACCTCAAACAAGCCCGCCACTTTTCTTTGAAAAGCAATGGGTGGTTATTAAAACATTCACATCAGGATAGATTGATCACTGTCTCAGGGGATGAGGCAGTGGGGCACGATAGCGTTAAATACCCAACTTAACCCAGCGTCGGTGGCTGATGCAGCGCCACAATGTCAAGTGAGGCCGCTTGCCAGAACGGATAGCGTTCACGCACGGCGGGGTCATGACCCGGGACGATATGGTCGGGTGTCTGCGCGAGCGCTCTTAGAGTGTCAAAGCCGTCCAACATATCGCCGACGTTAAAAACGATTGGAAAAGGCGATGCGCGCATCATGTTTTCATAATAGTGGCTGGCGTCAGACGCTAACACGACCCAACCGCGAGCGGTGTGAACACGCACGGATTGCAGCCCCTGAGTGTGTCCACCAATCATGACCAGTTCCAGTCCTGGTGCCAAGGTACTTCGGCCATTATGAAAACGCACTCGATCAGCGTACACCCGTCGCACCAAATCAACCACGTCTTCGACTTCATAAGCATGTCGCAAAACACCGTGGCACATGTGCCGGCCGGTTGCGTAATGCATCTCGGTTTCTTGCACATGAAATGTTGCGTTGGGCAACTTATCGATATTGCCGGCATGGTCGTAATGCAAATGAGTCAGGATCACATCAGTGACGTCTGTAGCCGCAATGCCCAACAGTTCAAGTGATTCAATCGGACAGCGTAAAAACTGTCGACCGCGAGCCTTGGCACCCGCCGCATTGAAGCCCGTGTCAACAAGCCAGGCCCGTTGGCCATCTCGGATGAGCCAAACGAAATAGTCCATCGGCATGATCTCATCATGGGGATCCTTGACGATGAAGTTTTCTGACCGTCTTCGATCCGGGCTGGTGGCGTAGCGAAGCGCATAAATTTCGTGGTTCGGTATCGAATCAGCGTTGGTCGTCATCAGTGGTCTCCATCGTCGCCAAGGTTAGCGTAACTGCTGGCTGGGCTTGTTGGTGCAATATTTTCTCAAGGTATTTAAAAAACGGGCTCTTTGCCATGTGATCAAGCAAGTGCTTGGTTTACGTCTCGTATTGCTGGGTGGGAAGACAGGCAAACAAGTCGGCTGCGTTGGGTAGCGCATCAGTTGTCCAAACACGTTCGATAAATGCCAAGGGCGAGTAGTCGGGTGTGGACAAAAGAACAGAATTCATAAGCTTGGCCTCTAAATCGCTGTCTGATAAAGGGTTACTCAAACTGCCTCGGCCTTTTGCCACTTCGTATGACAATATGCAACCGTTTCTTAATGTAATCGAGATCCCAGCACCTTCGACACTCATGTTGTCGTCAACCAGTACATTAATTCGGCGCGCCAGCGACATGACTGAGGGATCAATATAGGCCGTTTCGTGAAATGAAGCCACGCTAGGTAAACCACGCAACAGTGTCACGGCAACCGTATGCTGAACGCTCAGGCGAGCGTCGGGCACTGAAGTCACGATGGGCCTATCGGCGCGGTCTTTGAGTAGTGGATGGCCGACGACTGTGATCGACACAACATGGTCGACTGAACCGCCTAATTGGCCGCGCAGTTCAAGGCAGGCGTCAATCACAGGGTTTAAAACCACACCAGTTGGATACGGTTTCTGAGCCACTCGGCGGATTTCCCAGTCAGTTCCGAGTTGATCCACAAGAGCCTGCGGGTTGCCCCCATTGCACATGGCTTGAATAAATCCAAACTGACCTTCTAAAGCGTTTGGTGATGCGGTAATGCCAGCGGCCACAAACGTGGGGGCTAGTAAGCCATTGCGTGCCGCGTTACCGACACTGATCGCTTGGGCTGGCGTCGCCAGATTGGCGATGAGACCTGCCCCCTGGTTGGCTGCCAAGCCAATGATATTTTTGAGTTGATATTGGTCGCGCTTTAAGAGTACAGCGGCTGCCACAGCCGCTCCTACCGTGCCACAAGTTGCGGTCACATGGAAACCCCGTTTGTAAGAGTCTGGATGGGTGGCATTACCAAGGCGGCACATCACTTCGAAAGACAGGATCAATGCCTCCACCATCTCACGCCCACTGAAGCCCAGCCGATTACTTAAAGCCCACAGTACAGGAATGACAGGAGAAGAGGGATGAATAATGGTCGGCAAGTGGGTATCGTCGAAGTCAAGAACATTGCCTGAAATAGCATTCAAAAAGACAGCATCTTGAGGTGCCCATCGTGTCGATGTTCCGAGCACTGCATAGGCGCCGGGTTGCCCGACTTCTTGTAAAGCCCGTTTGGCGTTTTGCCAGATTGGACTCTCGACACCAGAAAACGCGGCTGCGAAATATCCAAGGAGGGCTCGTTTGGCCTCGTGCACCACATCATCGGGGAAGCGATGTGGTGCCATGAGAAAACGAGTTAGCGTATCTGTCAGATCATTTGTAACCATAATCGGCTCCGAAAAATGTCTTGCTTTCGCTAAGTATCCGCGACAAGATTGAAATGGTACTGTGAGAGAGTGCTCGTTGCTATACTCAAAAAATAAAAAATAAAAAACAAGAACGTTAAAAGGAGGCGATGGTTTGCGTAGAGCAGATGTCGTAGGCAGCTTATTGTTGTTAACGATCAGCCTGTTGATGCTTTTGGTGGTCATTCCATCGGAGGTTTCTGACGGGCAGTGGTATGTCCTTTCGCCATACGCTTACCCAAACGCCATTTGCGGTGCATTGGTCATATTTTCTGTGTTGCTATTGGCACAGGCCCTCTTCAAAAAAAATCACTACGAACCTGAGCAAAAAAAAATCCTCAGTTTGTTTCAAATCTTAATTTTTGTTTTGCTTGTGGCCTTAATCACGTTCGGTGTCTGGCTGATTAGTGTGCTGGGCGTGCTGATTGGTGGCCCGATTTTGATTATGTCGATTGCCTTGATCATGGGCGAGAGGCGCCTTTGGGTGCTGCTTCTGTCTAGTGTGTTGCCTGTCTTAGTGATATACGGCTTGGCCATCTACGTTCTAAAGACACCGCTGCCATGATCGACTATTTTTTAGCCGCATTTAATGACGTTTTCACCGTCAAGATGTTTGCCTACATTGCTTTGGGTGTCTCGATTGGATACCTAGTGGGTGCATTGCCCGGAATGAATCGGGCAACTGCGATAGCCCTTCTGATTCCATTCACCTTTGAAATGCCTGCCTTGATTGCCATTTCGTTTTTAATTGGCGTCAACAAAGGTGGTGCGGCTGGCTCTGCGGTTTCGGCTATTTTGATCAACGTGCCGGGTGAGCCATCCTCGGTGGTAACTACCATTGATGGCTACCCCATGACGCTTAAGGGTGAATCACAGAAAGCGCTCAAAGTGGCTCTTTACGCCTCGGTCATTGGTGATGTGCTGGCAACCATTGCACTGATTGTGCTGGCACTACCCTTAGCCAAGCTGGCTGTTGGGCTAGGTCCAATTGAAATCTCTTCGATTCTGATTTTTGCCATCACGTTCATTGCCGCTGTTTCTGGTCGGTCTTTTTATAAAGGCATCATTTCGGGACTCTTTGGTTTGCTTTTGGCAGCCATCGGGTTGGATCTTGAGACTGGCTTGCCTAGATTGACCTTTGGGTTCATTGAGTTGTACGACGGCATCCCATTGCTGGCGGTTGCAATCGGGACATTGGCCCTGTCAGAGGTACTGGTACAAATCGATAAAGCTTGGCGAGGGAATTACGCGCACAAAGTGAATCAAATCAAAGCACCATCAGACGATGCCTCGCGGTTGTCGATGCGTGAGTTCATCGGATTGTTACCGGCCATGTTGAAAGGTACTTTTGTTGGCATTGTCATTGGGATTTTGCCGGGTCTGGGAGCAACCTTGGCGTCTTTCTTGAGTTACGCATGGGTAAAAAAGGCATCCAAGCATCCAGAAGCCTTTGGTAATGGAGCCCCTGAGGGCGTTGCCGCGTCTGAGTCTGCGGACAATGCGTCGGTGCCTGCCACGCTAGTGCCCGTCTTTGCCATCGGCCTGCCCGGGAGTGTTGCGACTGCACTATTGATGGGCGCTTTCATGATGCATGGCTTGACGCCTGGTCCATTTTTATTCCGTGACAACAACGAGCTGGTTTACGGGATATTTTTAGGCATGATTGTGGCGTCCTTCATGCTGCTGTTGGTGGGAACTATTGGCCAACGATTCTTCTCACGCGTCATTTCTGTTGGGGATACAGTGATTCTTCCCGTCATTGTTTTTCTCTGCTTTGTTGGTGCTTACCTCGAGGGTGGTGGGCTCTTCGGGGTGTACCTGATGATTGTTTTTGCCGTTGTTGGCTACTTTATGAAGAAATATGACTATTCATTCGTTACCTTTGTCGTGGGTTATGTGTTGGGTCCCATGACAGAGTTGTCGGTCAGACAGGCATTGATTATTTCGGATGCAAACCCGGCAACGCTTATCAATCATCCTGTTGCCATCGTGTTTTTGTTATTGGCTGTTTTTTCCGTTTGGCGGTTTAGTGCTGGCAACCGACCCAAACTGCCAAATTAGGGCCATGTCGACCCGGCTGTCGTGTTTTATTGAGGGGATTGTCAGAAGGGTAGTTATGCTAAATGCTTGATGGACAAGAGTCCGTTTACACGGCTATAAAAGACTTTGGGGACCCGAGTTGGTATCGGGTGACTCATCGATACATAACAAATAGAAGTGACAGGAGACAAACCATGAAAAAAGCCCTTGGCTTTGCTTTAGCGACACTAGCGATTTTCTCTTTATCCACGGCGTACGCTGACAATTTTCCTTCCAAACCCATTACCGTGATTGTTGGTTACGGTGCTGGTGGTGGCACTGACGCTGTCGTTAGGGCCCTTACCGAGCCACTTGGCAAGATCTTGAACACCACCATTTTGGTGCAAAACGTTTCGGGTGCTGGTGGTGGTGTGGCAGCATCCCGAGTGGCTAGAAGTGATGCAGATGGTTACACGCTGCTCGCGACAACATCGTCGACCTTCTCACTAGAACCGCAAGCCACCAAAACGGCCTACAAGAACGATGATTTTGAGCACATTGCCACCATTGCTCGGTTTCAAGGGGCCATGTTTGCAAAAGCCGACAAGCCTTATCAAACACTTCCTCAACTGATTGACCTCGCCAAAAAAGAGAATCGGCCGATCAAATACGCTTCTTTTTTCTTGGTTGATAAGTTGATCATGAATTACATTGGAAAAATCGAAGGCATTGAAATGATTCCTGTGCCTGTCAAGGGTGGGAATGGCGCGGTTCAAGCGGCGCTATCTGGTGACGTTGACATTGCGTACTCAGGCGGTTCTTGGGCACCGCACGTTGAAAGCGGGGCTGCTAAGGCACTCTTTGCGACATCTTACGACCGTCTTTTGTTGGCCCCTAATCTTGTGTCTATGAAAGATCTGGGATATCCAATTGGCACCACCAGTTACCTGACACTTTCAGCACCCAAAGGCACACCTAAGGCTGTTATGGATAAGTTAGCAGCCTCGGTCGAGCAAGTGATGGCAGTTGAGTTGGTTCAAAAAGCAGCCACTAGCCGCTATATGGATGGCACGTTTTATGGACCGGCTCAGACGACTCAAATTCTCAAAACCGAATCTGACTCGTTTGCCACTATGCTGAAGAGCAAGTAGTCGACAAGTAGTGATGACGTTCAAACGCCCGGCTCAATTACCCACTTAATTCAGCCGGGCGTTTTACATCCTCAACAATAGAGACGCTAATCAATCAACCGGTGCCGTAGCTGGCCTGCATCTGGCAAAATTACGACACGATCTCTTTATTGTGTTCGCCGAGCGCAGGTGTCCCAAGGTTCGATGTGCTGGCCCTAAAGGCCGAATCAATCGGAACCGGTAGAGCAGTGACGGTTTGACCATCGCTGTTACTCACCGTCTGGTTAAAAACCCCGCGCGCGGCAAAATGTGGGTTATCAAGCGCGCTAGAGAGCGGCTTTATCTCGCTGACACAAACATCATGCCCTTCAAAGACCTGAAGCCAGTGCGCCAGTGTTTGGCTTTTGAGTTTGTTCGCAATGGTTTCTCGAACAGGCGCCATGACGGCTGAGTCTTTTAATTCAGCCAGGTCAATCAAGGCCAGGAAGGTGTGCCAGAACTTATCTTCGATGGGCGCTGTGGCGAGATACTTACCGTCAGACGTGCGGTAGATCTGGTAGCGTGCACTGCCGCCAGTTACCAATTCGCCACCCTGTTTGGGCCATTGTTGCGCGGCCAAGCCACTGCCTAATCCCCAATACATGAGCGTGAAGAGATTATCGGCCATGGCAACATCCAGATGGCGGGCATGCCCATCTAAGTCGCGTTGACGCAGCGCCAACAAAATATTCATCACCGCCGGGTAGGCCCCACCAGCCAAATCAGCCGTCAGGGTTGGTGGAATGGTCGGGTTGCTTTGATCATCACTGGTGAGACTCAGCATGCCGGCTTCAGCTTGATAGTTCAGATCGTGTGCGGCTATTTGTGACAGTGGTCCATGCTGTCCAAACCCAGTTATAGAGCAATAGATGATTTTGGGATTGATTTTGCAGACGTCTTCAAATCCCAAGCCCAGTCGCGCCATGACGCCCGGTCGAAACTGCTCAACGATCACATCTGCTTTTGCGATCAACTGCTTGATGGCAGCCAGATCATCGGCATCTTTCAAATTAGCCGTGATTGATTTTTTGCCACGATTAAGCAGTGCAAAGTTCACACTATCGGCTCCGAGCCGAGGCTCGTAGCCGCGCATGTCGTCGCCCGACCCAGGGCGTTCAATTTTGATGACATCAGCACCAGCCTCTGCCAACAAAAGGGTGCACATGGGACCTGGCAAAAGGGTGCTGAAATCAAGGACGCATACGCCGTCTAAAGGTTGCATGGCTTAGTTCTCTTCTGACTGCTGGCGCAGCCACGCGGTGCGAGCTCGGCGAGCGGGTGCATAGGCTTCTTGACCGAGCTGCTCGTATAAGGCCTGCGTCACTTCAAAATGGTCTGCTAGCCCAGTGCGGTTCAACAATTCGATGGGACCCTCGGGATAGCCCAGCCCCATGCGCAGCGTCGCATCCATGTCTTTGGCGCTCGCCAAGCCATCATCGAGGCGGCGCAGGGCCGCGTTGTAATAGGGTCGCAGTAACCGGTTTAGGATCCGACCAGGGAAATCTTTACAAACGGCCACCACCAAGCCGGCAGCTTCTAAGCTCGATTTCGCTTGCGCCAGCGCCTCATTCCTTGTCCAAGGCTTGCGCACCAACTCTACCAAGTTGGTGGGTTCAGCGCTGCCGAGTCGAAAGCGCGCGAACCCAAGCACGTTACCTGGGCCGTCTTCGTCACCAATGTGAAGACCCAAACACTCGTTTGAGAGTTCAATCAAAACAAATGGGGCCTCACCAAGGTTGCCCGCCTGGTCGGCATAAGCTTGCCCGGCTTCGGCCCCCATAAAGATGACAGCCTTCGCCTGGCCATCGGCTTGCGTCGTGAAAGCATGGCTCGTGGGGAAAGAAAAACTTTCGCCTTGTTGAAAGATTTGATGAGTCATGGTCTTTCAAGCTCCAAAGATCTTGTTGTTTTCATAGGAATGAAATCCCTTACCGGATTTTCTGCCGAGCAACCCCGCACCGATCATCCGTTTGACCAATGGTGGGCAGGCCGCGCGCGGCTCATGCGTCAAGCCGTGCATGGCTTCACACAACAGTCGTTGCGTATCCATGCCCACCATATCCAGTAGCTCTAGTGGACCGAGTGGGTAGCCAAGCGCGGTTTTAACCGCAAGATCAATATCGGCAGGCGTTGCCACACCTTGATCGACCATGTTGATCACATCGTTGTGCCAAGGGATGAGGAAGTAATTCAAGATAAAACCAGGCGTGTCTTGGGTGCGCACGGGTTGCTGGCCCAATGCCAAGCAGACTTGCCAAGCACGATCGAAGGACTCGGCAGAGGTTTTCATGCCGGCAGACATTTCAACAAGCTTCATCAGTTGCGCAGGAAGGCAAAAGTGCATGCCCACGAAGCGATCATCGCGACCACTGCCACCGGCGATTTCAGTAATCGAGATGGTTGACGTATTGGATGCAAAAATGGTGTGTGGTGGACATACTTTATCGAGCTCAGAAAAGATATCGTGCTTGACTTTGATGTCTTCAAAGACCGCTTCGATAATCAAATCGCAATCAGCCAAGTCTGCCAGTTCAGTGGTCGACAACATCTGCGACATGATCTCAATGTCTTTACCGGCGGCGAGTTTGCCACGCGCCACGGACTTCTCTAAAAACGCTTTTGCTTGAGCCTTGGCTTGCGCCAGGGCCTGTTCGCGGGTGTCGAAGAGTCGAGTTTTAAAGCCGGCACGCGCCGCCACGATGGCAATGCCCGTACCCATCGTCCCACAGCCCACCACACCAATCGTTTTGATATCGCTCATCTCTTTTCCTTGCGTAAAAAACTGCGGCCAATCAGTTGCCGATGAATTTGATTGGTCCCTTCCCAGATTTGGGTGATTTTGGCATCGCGCATCAAGCGTTCAACGCGGTAGTCCTTGCAGTAGCCGTAGCCACCGAGACTTTGAACCGCATCGGTCGTGACCTGCATGGCGATGTCTGTGGCCTTTAATTTTAAAATTGACGCTTCAATACCGATGTCAAAGTCTCCTTGATCGACACGGTCAGCGATATGCCACATCCATGATTCGCACATGACTAATTCGGCGGCGAGATCTGCAGTCTGAAACTGTAGGCCTTGAAACTCAAGCAAACGTTTCTGAAACTGGCGTCTTTCGTTCATGTAGTCGACCGCGTCCTTGAAGGCGGCGCGTGCGATGCCAAGGGCATGTGCAGCGACGCTGGGTCTTGAGCGATTCAGTGATGTGAGAAGCACTTCCAGCCCTGCGCCAGCACCCACGAGTAGGTTCGTTTTTGGAATCAAACACTGATCAAAAGACAAAGACGCCGTGCTCGCGGCACGATGTCCCATTTTGTCTTCCACCCCAGTGACGCTTAAGCCAGCTGTGCCTTTTTCTAAAATGACCGCCGTGATGGCTTTCTTAGGGTCGTCAATGCCGGCCCATTTCCCGAATAGCAAATATAGGTCAGCCACATCGCCATTGGAAATAAAGATCTTGCTGCCATTGATCTCGATCTGATCACCGCGGTCAGTAAAGGTGGTTTTCATGCCGGTGGCGTCTGAGCCTGCACTCGGCTCGGTGATGACCAAGGATCCAATTCCCCCTTCAGCAATGCGCGGCAACAAGCGCTTTTTTTGTTCGGCGTTACCAAACTCGATCAACGGTTTCATGCCGTGGAAATTGGTGGCCCAAATAATGCCGGTTGAGGCGCAGGCTTCGCTGATTTCTCTGACGCAAGCCAGATAGCAGGCATACGACAAAGGCGCGCCACCATACTCTTCGGGCACGAACATGGCGTTTAAACCCAAGGCATTGATGTCGCGCACATTGTCCCAAGGAAACTCACCGGTTCGATCGTATGCGGCCGCCCGTGGTGCAATTTTTTGTTGGCAGAGCTGTTTGACCGAGTCAATGATCATCTGCTCTTCCTCACACCAACGGCGAGATTGATCCAGTGTTTCCAATACGTTAGGCATCTTTGTTGTTCCTTAGTCAGTCAGGCTTTGTGCGCCGTCTATGTAGATCGTTTCACCCGTCATGAAGGCTGAATTCAGCGCAAACAGATGGGCCACCAGCTGTCCAATTTCTTGTGGTTGACCCGGCGCCCCACGCGGGATTCGTTTGGCCAGAAAAGCGCCAAGCGGACCTTGTTCGATGGCGTCACGGTTTAGGTCGGTCACGATGTATCCCGGCGCGATATTCAAAACCCGGATGTTCTTTAAAGCCCATTCTACGGCCAGACATCGAGTGATGGCGCCAACGGCAGCCTTGGAAGCGCAGTAGGCAAGATTGTGTTTAATACCCAGTCGATCATAAAACGATCCCATGTTGATGATCAGTCCATGGCCGGCCTTAAGCATCCAAGGGTAAGCCACCTGGCAGCCCTGCAAAACGGCTAGCGCGTTGACATCCATCATCTGGCGAAACGCGTCGGCTGTTAGGTCTTCTGATGGCCCGCTGGTGTGGATGCCTGCATTATTGACGATGCCGCTAATTTCACTATTGCTGGTCTCAGCGACTTTTTGTACTGCGGCGCTCAGCGCGCTTTCATCGGTTACGTCACAAGCCACCGCAATAAAACGCTGCTTGAGCGATTCATTGGCGTCTGACGGGCAGGGGTTTTGTCCTGAGCGAGACAAACAACCCACCGCGATCCCCGTTTCAGCCAGCGCTATTGCCACTGCGGCACCAATGCCACGACTGGCTCCCGTCACAATGACACAGTTGTGCTTCATGGTTTGTTCATCCTTGAGATTCATTTGTCTTGAAATTGAGCGGGTCTCTTTTCAGTGAAGGCCACCATGCCTTCTCGCGCATCGGCTGTTTGGTAAGCCAGCGTTGAGAGGTCGCGTTCGATTTCTAGCCCGCGCTCAAGCGACGTTTGCATCCCTCGCTGGACGGCTTGTCGCGCAAAAAAAGTAGCGAGACTACTGTGTTGAACAATCGGCGTCAAAAACTCACAGCCCGCCTCTTCAGGGGAATCGGTCTCAACCAGTCGGTTGACCAATCCTAGGCGTAGCGCCTCTTCAGCGGCGACGGTACGACCCGATAAAATCATGTCGAGCGCATGACCCTCCCCAATCAAACGGGGTAGCCGCTGAGTGCCGCCGTAGCCAGGTATTAATCCCAATTTGACTTCGGGCAAGCCCATCTTGGCGCGTGTCGTGGCCACGCGAAAGGTACACGCCAAGGCCAGTTCCAAACCACCACCAAAGGCATACCCTTGAATCACGGCAACAGACGGTATCTTCAGCTCATCGAGCGTTCGAAACACCTGTTGCCCAAGCGCAGCGCCTTCAAGTTGTTGCATCAACGCGCGATCCATCAATTCAGGGATGTCCGCACCAGCGCAGAAGGCTTTGTCGCCAGCCCCAACGACCACCAAACCACGCGCCTCAGATTGACTGATTTCGGTGATAGCTTGACCGAATTGCTGCAGAATCTCGAAACTCAGTGCGTTCAGGACCTGGGGTCTATTCAAACTTAATACCGCGATCTTGTCTGAACGCAGTTGCCATTGAATCGTCATGACTGAGTTTCCTTGTTTTGAGGTGTTTTCCATCGTATCGACGACGGTGTTATTTGCCCAGTCTGTGCCATGGTCTTCAGTTCACGTTTGAGTATCTTTCCGCTGGCAGTCAGGGGAAATGCGTCCAATTGGATGAAGTACTCAGGCATGTCATATTTGGACAAGCCCATGGTGTGCAGGTGTGTGAGGACTTCTAAGGCATCAAGGCGCGCGGTTGACCGCGAAATAACCCCGAGACAGACGCGTTCACCGAGTCGTTCATCGGCAATCGAAAATGCCGCGGCTTTGGCGATGTCGGGGTGGCGATGTGCCAAATCCTCAATATGGGCCGGATGGATATTGTGACCACCCCGAATAATCAGGTCTTTCTTTCGCCCAACGATGGCTAAGCAGCCCTGTTCGTCAAAACGACCAAGGTCTCCACTTAAGAACCAACCCCTGGCATTAAAGGAATCCTCTGAGGCGCGTTGATCGTCGTAATAACCGAGCATCAACAAGGCGCCGCGGCTTGCAATCTCACCCACTTCACCGGCTGGAATTTCCAAGTCTGCATTATCTGGGTGAAACAGTCTAACTTCATAGCCCTTGCATGCGCGTCCGCAGGTGGCCACCGTGACAGCAGTCGAGTCACTGGGATGGGTGCTTTGATGCGAACCGTTTTCGGTCATGCCGTAGACGTTTTGTGGTCGAATGCCCAGCTTGACGAAGGTTTCGGCCACATCACGCGGGATGGGGGAGCCAGCCATGTAAAAACAATTGACCTGCCCCAGCTTGTTTAAATGGCGAGCACGCAGATCATCCAAAATATCCATCGCGTGGGTCGGCACACCCATCACGTAAGTGGCGCCGGTCTCAATAATCCAGTCCAGCGGTTTTTTGCCTGAGGCTGCGTTAGGTACCACCAACTCCATGCCCGCCACCAACCACTGCTCAACAGCCACTGTGGCAATGTGGTGGCTCAAAGGGCTCATGGACAAGAGAACCGTGTTCTCATTGTGTTTCCAATCACTGACAAGTGCGCGACCATTGGCCAACAAAGTGTTGTCACTGTGCATCACCCCTTTGGGCAGACCAGTTGTTCCAGAAGTAAATGCCAGGTAAACAATTTTGTCGGGGTTTAAGTCAACGGGCGGCATGACCACCGTGCTTTCAAGGTGTGTCGGGTATGGAATCGAGCCGGCTGGTACTTCGAGAGGATCAGTGCCTAGGCTGTTTAAGGTGTAGACCTGTTTGAGTGTGGGTATCTCACTGAGCTGTTCATAAACAGAGACAGTTTTGGCGTCGGCCCCATAATTGGGCGTTGTGAAGAGCGCTTTACAACGAATCCGATTGAGCAGTGTCACGATTTCACCGCTCGTGTAGCTCTGGTGTAACGACGGGCAGCAAACGTAACCGTTGCGCGAGCAGGCTAAAAAAATCATGGCGCATTCAATTCGATTGGGTAACCAGATGGCGACCCGATCACCGCGAACCAAGCCGGCACGGTGTAGGCTTGCCGCCACACGGTCAACCTGAGCAAGAACTTCACTCCACGCCAAACGCGAGTAGGGGTCACGTAAAGCAACACAGCTCGGGCGGCTGTTGGCATGCTGGGTCAGGAGCGTGTAAAGCGTGTCTTGTTGCCAAGTCCCGTCTAAATAGTAGGCTCGGGCCTGTTGCGGGTCATGTAAGGTCAGCATCATGAGGTTTGACTCCCAGCCTCAACGACCAAAGCGATCAGCGTTTGGTTTGCGTCGTTGCGCGAACGACTCAGCCATTTCATCGTGTTCTTCAGAGTCCAGATAGCCTCTCAACAATAAATCATGGGCCATGCGTGACAAGCCACTAACGCCACCGTGACGCGCATTGAATGCGCCTTTGATGGAGGCAAGCGCAAAGGCGCCCCGGTCAGCGACTTCAAGCGCCATCTCACGGGCCGCATCGCGTAGCTCTGCAGCCGGTACGACGCGATTGATCAGTCCAATGCGCAGGGCCTCTTCAGGCGAAATTTTCGGGTTGCAGTACCACATCTCTTTGGCTTTTTTCTTACCCACGAGATCCTCTAGGTACCAAGTGCCATAGCCGGCGTCAAAGCTGCCGACCATTGGGCCTACCTGACGGAACATGGCCTTATCGGAGGCAATGGTTAAATCGCAGACCATCTGCAGGACGTTACCGCCACCAACAGCGTAGCCATTGACGGCCGCGATGACTGGCTTTTGTAGACGGTCAATGCTTTCATACATTTCGAGTGTTGGTAAAACGCCAGCGTAGAGTTGTGTCTCGGGCATGCCATCTTTGCGACCGCCAAGGCAGAAAAAGCGATCGCCGGCGCCGGTTAGGATCACCACGCGGGTTCGAGTCTCTCGCCTAATCTCGTTGATGCAATCACGTATTTCGTGGCACATGGTTTCGGTGAACATATTGCCATCATCTGGGCGGTTCATCGTGATGGTGCCGATTGGGCCGTCCTCTTGGTAGATAATCTCTTTGAATGTCATGCCATGTCTCCGTATTGTTAAATGGTTCCAGCGTCTTTGTGTTTTTGTATCTCGGCGTCGGTCATGCCAAGCCAGTTTTGCAAGATATCGTCAGTATCTTGGCCCAGAACGGGCGGTGCTTTACGAAGCACATCGGTACGCCCACCCATGCGAATACCCAAGCCAACTTGGGGCAGAGGTCCTGCTTGGCCCTCGGTCTGAAAGAAGAAGCCCTGCTCTAATAATTCAGCATCTTGTGTGATTTCGTCGACCTGATTAATCGGACCCGCAGGGATTCGGTGCTGTGCAAATAAATCAAGCCAATGAGAACGACCTTGAGTAACCAATATATTTGATATTTTTTCTACGATTTGGGTGCGATATTCGCGTCTAGCGGTGTTGTCCTTGTAGTCGGGCTGTTGGCCAAACTCAGGTTCTTCAACGACTGTCCAGAAGCGATGCCAAATGGCGTCATTGCCAAGCCCCAGGGAAATGGGGGCATCGGCTGTGTCAAAGACTTGGTAGATCGCAATCACCGAGTCTTTGCCGCCTGAGCGGCGCGGTACTTCTGATGACCCAAGGTAGGACATGATGCGAGGACTGCAAAAACGCGACATGCTGGCAATCATCGACACATCAATACAAGTGCCCAGACCGGTTTGATTGCGTTGCATAAGGGTAGCCATGATGCTGAGTGCCAAGTCGTAACCCGCAAGCAAATCGGCCGCAGGCGTGCCCACTTTCTGTGGGGGCGTGTGCATTTCACCGGTCAAGTCCATGATGCCAGAGTAACCCTCGGCGATTAAGTCATAGCAGGGAAAGTCACGCCGCGCGCCTTCCAAACCAAAACCAGTCAGCGAGGCGTGGACCAATCTGGGGAACTGATCTTTAAGCGCGTCGTACGAGAGGCCCAATTTCTTTTGAACGCGTGGTGTCATGTTCACCACCAATACATCGGCTTGTTCTAGAAGACTGAGCAGTAGCTTTCTACCCGACGCCAAGGCGACATCCAAAGTGATGCTGTGTTTGTTGCGGTTCATGCTCATGAACCAAAGCGAT
>Ga0213861_10002367_pt1 | contig 16194 bp, 13 predicted proteins | sample PICome_4_FD_160110 | JGI IMG/M metagenome (GOLD analysis project Ga0213861, IMG submission 160110) | Coastal seawater microbial communities near Pivers Island, North Carolina, United States - PICO131 | ecosystem: Environmental > Aquatic > Marine > Coastal | place: USA: North Carolina... | reverse complement strand
CGCCCGCTGTTCGTCGATGGTTTCAAAAACGAAGTTCTGGTCATTTGTACCGTTCTGTCGCACGATCTTGAGAACGAGCCTGATGTGCTGGCGATGATCGCCGCATCGGCTGCGCTGACCATTTCGGGCGCACCTTTCATGGGGCCAATCGCTGGCGCTCGCGTTGGTTTTGTGAACGGTGAATACGTTCTGAACCCATCTTGCGACGACATGATGAAGCTGCGCGACAACCCCGAGCAGCGTTTGGACCTTGTTGTGGCCGGCACCAAAGACGCCGTGATGATGGTTGAATCCGAGGCTTATGAGCTGTCGGAAGCGGAAATGCTGGGCGCGGTGAAATTTGCGCATGACAGTATTCAGCCGGTTATCGACCTGATCATGGACTTTGCCGATGATTGCGCCAAAGAACCGTTTGAGTTTACCCCGCCAGATTACTCGGCACTGTTTGAAACAGTGAAAAAGGCAGGCGAAGCCCAAATGCGCGCCGCTTTCGCAATTCGCGACAAGCAACAGCGTACCGCGGCAAATTCGGCCGCCGTTGACGCGATCAAAGCAGCCCTGTCGGACGAAGACAAAGCCAATGACAACCTTGGCGCTGCGATCAAAAAGCTGGAAGCAAGCGTGCTGCGTGGCGACATCATCGGTGGCGCGCCACGGATTGATGGGCGTGACACCACGACCATCCGCCCGATCGTTTCGGAAACCGGCATCCTGCCACGGACCCACGGTTCGGCCTTGTTCACCCGCGGTGAAACCCAAGGTTTGGTTGTGACCACGCTGGGCACGGGCGAGGATGAGCAGTTCATCGATGCGCTGACCGGTACGTCGAAGTCGAACTTCTTGCTGCACTATAACTTCCCTCCCTATTCGGTAGGCGAAGTGGGTCGTTTTGGTCCTCCCGGCCGTCGTGAAATCGGTCACGGCAAGCTGGCATGGCGCGCGCTTCAGGCTGTTTTGCCTGCGGCAACCGACTTTCCTTACACCATCCGCTTGGTGTCCGAGATTACGGAGTCTAACGGTTCCTCCTCGATGGCATCGGTTTGCGGCGGCTCTTTGTCGATGATGGATGCAGGCGTTCCGTTGAAGTCACCTGTTGCTGGTGTGGCGATGGGTCTGATCCTGAACGACGATGGCAAGTATGCCATTTTGTCCGACATCCTTGGGGATGAAGATCACCTTGGCGATATGGACTTTAAGGTCGCGGGTACTGAAAACGGTATCACGTCGTTGCAGATGGACATCAAAATCGCAGGCATCACGCCCGCGATCATGGAAAAAGCGCTGGCACAGGCCAAAGACGGCCGGATGCACATCTTGGGCGAAATGGCCAAGGCGTTGACTTCGGCGCAGGCGTTTTCGGCCTATGCTCCCAAAATCGAAACCATGACAGTGCCAACCGACAAGATCCGTGAAGTGATTGGTTCGGGCGGCAAAGTTATCCGCGAAATCGTGGAAGTGTCGGGTGCCAAGGTTGATATCAACGACGATGGCGTGATCAAAATCGCGTCCAACAACGCTGAAGCGATCAAGAAAGCCTATGACATGATCTGGTCGATCGTGGCCGAGCCGGAAGAAGGCAAGATTTACACCGGTAAGGTTGTGAAATTGGTCGATTTCGGCGCGTTTGTGAACTTCTTTGGCAAGCGGGACGGTTTGGTCCACGTTTCACAAATCGCCAACAAGCGTTTGCAGCATCCGAATGAGGCGCTGAAAGAAGGTCAGGAAGTGAAAGTAAAGCTCTTGGGGTTTGACGATCGCGGCAAGGTACGCTTGGGCATGAAGATGGTTGACCAAGAAACCGGTGCCGAGATTACGGAAGCGCCTGCTGAGGGCTGATCCTTTCGGCATTTGATTCAAAAGAGGCCCTGGTGGGAACGCCGGGGCCTTTTGCTATGAAATGGAATGCCTGCAGCATAAGCCTTTTATGCCCTGCGGGCGGTTGGGATGCGGGGCAGGCGCTTGGGATGGTTGTTTTGGGCGGGGCTGTTGTGGCAAAAGATGTTAGGTATTTGGGCCAAGATGAAATTGGGGCGACAATGATCACCAAGCGGTTCACCAAAGGCGATGCCGAGAGTGTGGCGGAGTATTCGGCCTGTGAAGCCTACCGCTATGCCTTAACGCGGGTATGGGATGCGGCGGGGGATAAGGTCGCTTTTGTGATGCTAAACCCATCAACCGCGACCGAGGTGCAAAATGACCCGACGGTCGAGCGCTGTGAGCGGCGCGCGCGAGCCTTGGGGTTTGGTGCGTTTCGTGTTGTAAACATCTTTGCCTATCGCGCGACTGATCCTAAAGTTATGCGGGTGCAACCGGATCCGGTGGGGCCGGGCAATGATGCGGCGATACTGGCGGCGGCACAATGGGCGGACCGTGTGGTCTGTGCGTGGGGCAGTCATGGCGCGCATATGGATAGGGGCGTGGCGGTCGAGGCTGTGTTGCGCACCGCAGGACGGCCCTTGTTTCAACTGGGCCTGACCAAAGCCGGGCAACCGAAGCACCCGCTTTATATTAGCTATGATCGTCAACCAGAGATTTGGGAATAGCCAATGCCCGAGATTGCAGGATTTGCCCGAAGCCGCGTGGACTATGGCGAAGTGACATTGTCGGTGCAGATGGCGGGGCAGGGGCCTGCGTTGATTTGTTTGCATGGCTATCCGCAGAACGGGATGTGTTGGGCGCGGGTTGCCCCCGTATTAGCGCAGACGTTTCGCGTGATTATTCCTGACTTGCGCGGATACGGGCAAAGCGATGCGCCGGAGGATGATGCAGGCCATGACGCCTATTCCAAGCGGCGGATGGCGTTGGATATCATTGGGTTGATGGATGCCTTGGGGTTAGAATCCGCAATGGTTCTTGGGCATGATCGCGGTGCGCGGGTCAGCTATCGGTTGGCGCTAGACCATCCTGCCCGTGTCACGCGCCTAGGTATTATTGAGATTGCGCCCACCGCCGATTATTGGGCCGCGTGGGGGGCGGATATGGCCATGGCGGCCTATCATTGGACCTTCCTTGCCCAACCCGCCCCTTTGCCCGAACGGATGATCAACGCCGACCCGGAGGCGTATGTGGATTGGACGCTGGCCTCTTGGACCCTGTCCAAATCGCTGGCTGACTTCCCCGATGCGTCACTGCAAAGCTACCGCAGCCAAGCTACCGACCCCGCCCGCATTCACGCAATGTGTGCCGATTATCGCGCCGGTGCCACCAGCGATCGCCGCCATGATGAGGAGGACCGCGCCGCAGGCCGCCGCATCACGGCGCCTTTGCATTTCCTTTATGGTCACCACGGATTTCCGGCCCGCACGGGTGATCCGGCAGGGCTTTGGCGCAACTGGGCCACTCTGGTCACCGCCGAGGCGTGTGAGAGCGGGCATTTCGTGATGGAGGAAAACCCAGACGCCGTTCTGGCCGCCTTTGTGCCATTCTTTGCGGCTACCTAGCGCTGGGCTAAAAGCTGTTCGACGGCATCAGCTTTAGCGCATCCACGCTAAGCCCCGCGCCATTCGCGATTACGGCCAATGGAATACCATCCAGCAACACAGTCGCATCATTTGACCCGTCTTCACTGATCAAGGCGATATGCGGATCAGGATGGGCGGTCGCATCGTAGAGCACCACGATATCATCCTCATCTGGGTTATAGTCCGAAATATGGGCGACTTCGCCATCACCGATCCAATCGCCGAGGGCGAAAGTGTCGGCACCCTCGCCGCCATGGGCATAATCGCCTGCCCCTATCAGGAGGGTATCATCACCTGTGCCGCCATTCAGAAAATCGGCACCGTCGCTGTCCTTCGGGTTTTCAGGGTCAACGCCCAACAGCGTGTCATTGCCCGCATTGCCGTCCAGCGTATCGCTGCCGGAGCCACCCTGCAGCGCGTCATCGCCGTAACCACCCGCCAGCCAATCATCATCCTCGCCGCCGATCAGCGTGTCATCACCCGACCCGCCCATCAGCGAATCGGCACCCTCGTCCCCTTGCAAAAGGTCGTCATCCATATGGCCCGCAAGCCAATCATCGCCGCTACTGCCTTCAATCTCATCATCGCCATCAAGGCCTTGAAGGACATCATCGCCAGCGCCGCCGCGCAGACTGTCAGCACCGCTGCCGCCGTCGATGTGGTCTTCGCCCTCACCGCCGTCGATCACGTCGTCTCCATCACGCCCACCCAGCAGATCACCACCATTCCCACCGAAAATGGCATCTGCCCCAGCGCCACCCGTCAAAATATCGTCGTCATCTGCACCAAATATCAACCGATTATCGGGCGCTGGTGGCGGCATGTCGGTCGAGTCGCTATCCAGCATGTCATCTTCGGCCAAACCATCGATTGTGGGGGCCGTTGTGGGTGCCGTATCCAGAAAATCCAAAAAGCCGTGATCCGCGCCCTCTTCGTTTGAAGGCGACCGCGTATCGGGGCCGTCGTCTTCATCATCCGACTTCAACTTCGATTCGGCGTTCAAAACCCCATCGGCCATAAAGCCTGCAAAGAGCGCCCCGAATATCCCCAATAGTCCCAGCATGGCGACAGCCCCCGTCCCTTTACCCAACCAATCGTGACAATCCGTTAACTAAGATTTCAGTTAACCATTTGTAATATATATATTTTACAAGATAATTGTGGCATAAAAACGCGACGCGCACTAGCCAATCCTAGTGAAGCCGGGGCGAATTATCCAAGCTTGGTTAAAATCAGGAAAAGACGAACGGTTCAGTCGTTGAACACGCGCGACGGATGCAGCTCACCCGCCTTATACACGCCCACGGCCACCGCACGGCCCATATAGCTGGCCCAGGCCTCATCGCCAAATTCGACGTTGGAGGTTAGAACCATGCCGGGATTGCCGTTTTTCAACCGTGCGGCCCCTTCGGCGGTGGTGGGCAGTTCGGGCAGGTCGGCCAGCCCCAATTCCAGCGGTAGCAAATGCGCATCCAGCTCCGGAGTTTTGGCGAGTTGGTCAATGGTTTCCAGCGAGATCCCTTGCGCCGCCTCAAACGGCCCTGACCATGTACGCCGCAACCATTGCACATGCCCCAAACAGCCCAGCGCTTCGCCCAAATCCCTCGCGATGGACCGCACATAGCCGCCTTTGCCACAAACCATTTCCAGTTCTACAAGGTCGGCATCAGGGCGCGCGATCATCTCAAGGCTTTCCACCCACAAAGGGCGTGCGGCCAGATCCATCTCGCCCCCCCCGCGGGCAATATCATAGGCGCGTTCACCATCGACCTTTACGGCGGAAAACTGCGGCGGAATCTGCAAAATATCCCCGCGAAACGCGGCCAATCCGGCGGCAATCTCGGTATCCGTTGGCCGGATATCGCGGGTTTCAATCACCTCGCCCTCGGCATCATCGGTGCGGGTTGAAACGCCCAGCCGCACGACAAAGCGGTAGCATTTCAGCGCATCGGTAATATAGGGCACGGTCTTTGTCGCCTCACCCAGCGCAATCGCCAAAACGCCTGTCGCATCAGGGTCAAGCGTGCCCGCATGCCCTGCCTTTTGCGCCTCAAACGCCCATTTCACCTTGTTCACTACGGTGGTGGAGCCAATGCCCGCAGGTTTATCCACCACCAACCAACCCGAAATCGCGCGGCCTTTGCGTTTGCGTGCCATGATGATGCCCCCCAGGTCAAAAACGCGTGGCTACCGTGCAGGCCTTGGCGCGTCAAGCCGCAGCTACCTGACTACCACCAACCCCACAATCGGCCCCATCTGAAAGCCGAAATCGTTGCGGCCCAATTCGGGCGCATACAAACGACTGACCTTGCCATCAAAATAAAGCGCATTGGGGGTTTTTAAACCGTCTTTGAACAGCCGCCCAAAGTCATAAAAGTTCACTGGCCGACCCGATATCGCCAGATAAGCCGTCTTTCCATCCGCCGAAACGCCAACCCCATTGCGGATATATCGGCTGTCGCCACGTGGCAAAAACCGAGGGTGCAGCGCGCCGTCAATCACCAGCATTGGCCCCGATTGCGTGGCAAAGCGGCAGGCAGGGGGGCGCGCCTCAAAGGCCCGTGATTCGACCACGGCAAACGGCTGCGTATCGTCGCCAATACAAAACACTCCGTTGGGAAGCAGGCCAAAATTACCCGGCCCTTCGCGGGTGATAATCCGGGCACGTTCTACCCCCTCCGTGACCAGCAACCCCACCGGCGCGCGGTCGGAATGGTACATCCCTGCGTTCATTGCAAATTGAAGCGTTTTACCCTCGGCCGCCAGCGCCTCATCAACCCGGCCAAAGCTGCCCAGAACAGCACCATCCGCCCCTGTATGAAAAACGCGCAGATCTTGGCCGGCTGCAACCTCACACACTGTGTAGGGCTGCGCATCAAATTCCATATCGCGGCAGGTGGCCGATGCCGCTGCAGGCATCACCATCGCACAAAGCAGGATAAACGCCCTAAGCGTCATCACCGTCACGCGGCGCGGCTTCAACATCGCGGCGCACGCGTTCATCATCCAGCAACCGCCGCGTTTCATCCAGCTGGTCAAAGGTGATATCGCGGCGAAACCGCAGCTCCGGCACATGCTTGATAATCATGCCCTTGCTGACATGGTGGCGCAATTCACCCTGATGCTTGGCCAACAGCGCAATCGCGGCTTCAACATCTTTCCCGCCCAGCGGCATCACATGCACCGTTGCCACGCGCAGATCGGCTGACATTTGAACCTCACCCACGGTGATGTAAAACTTGTTCAGATCCGGGTCATGCACATCGCCACGCGACAGCACCTCGGACAAAATCCGGCGGATCAATTCACCAACACGAAGTTGACGCTGCGAAGGCCCCTTGGCCGAGGTAAAGCTTTTATGTGCCATGCCTTCCACATAGGCTGGAAACGCGCGGCCCGCAACGGGGGCTACCCTCACTTTCGCGCGGGTTTTGGCCTATAATACGGCGGCGCGCCCAAAACCACCCCAAACATCTGCACCCTTTGCTTGGCCACCGCTTCGCGCTATGCACACGGAAAGGCCAGTACAAAGGACAAAACCATGACCGACCTACCCGGAATAGTCGTTACAGGCGCATCGGGCCGCATGGGGCAAATGCTAGTGAAAACCATCGCAGCCTCGGGTCGCGCGCGGCTGGTCGGTGCGATTGCACATACAGGCCATGCGTGGGTTGGCCGCGATATTGGCGAATGTATGGGCGGGGCCGCACTGGGGGTTATCGTGACCGATGATCCGCTGTCTGCTTTCGCGCAGGCGCAAGCCGTGATCGACTTTACGGCGCCCGCGGCAACTGTAGAATTTGCGGCACTGGCGGCCCAAGCGCGCCTTGTCCACGTCATTGGCACCACGGGCATGGAACCCGAACACATCGCCAAACTTGCCCCTGCCGCCCGCCACGCTGTGATCGTGCGCGCGGGCAATATGTCGCTGGGCGTCAATCTGCTCACCCGGCTTACGCAAAAAGTGGCCGAGGCACTGGATGCCGATTGGGATATCGAAATTGTAGAGGCCCATCACCGCATGAAAGTCGATGCGCCCTCCGGCACCGCCTTGATGCTGGGTGAGGCGGCCGCGGTTGGTCGCGGTGTCACCCTTGCGGATGTGCGCGATAGTGGCCGCGATGGCATTACAGGCGCGCGCAAGCGGGGCGATATCGGTTTTGCAGCGATTCGCGGCGGTGACGTGGTGGGCGAACATGACGTGATCTTTGCCGCTGATGGTGAACGCATCGTGCTGCGCCACCTTGCCACCGACCGTACCATCTTTGCCCGTGGTGCTTTGCGTGCTGCCCTTTGGGGTCTTGGGCAAAAGCCGGGTGAATATGATATGATGGACGTCCTGGGCCTATAATCGCTTTCGAAAACTGATCCAATACCCAGATCTGCCCGTAAAAACACCAGAACAGGAGGACGTATGATGAAGGTTTTAGTACTAGCCGCTCTGCTTGCGGCCCCCCTTCCCGCCCTTGCCGAAGGGTTTGCACCCGTACGCGAAAAGTCAGAATTTGTGGGCCTCGTTTCTGGCAAGTCTCTGACTCGCTTTGGTATTTCTCTAAATGTCTCGCCCAAAGGCGCGATCAAGGGCAGCGCCTTTGGCACTCCCGTGACCGGTAATTGGGACTGGAAAGATGGCCTGTTTTGTCGCGATATGGCCTTTGGCAGCAAAGAAATTGCAGCCAATTGTCAGCTTGTGGAACGCAAAGGCAGCACGCTGCGCTTTACCTCCGATGCAGGCAAGGGCGACTCGGCCGAACTGCGCCTTAAATAACCCCTAGCCTGCCGCGATAAACGCGCGGTAGGCGTCAGACGCCTCTAAAAACCCCTGATCCACCAGCGCAGTCGCGCCTGCATAGGCCTGTGCTGTTGCCGGACGTATGGTAAACGCGTCGCCGCCCGTTGCCGCCGCCAACCGCTTTGTATCCTCGGCGTGGTCCCACGTTCCCGCCGCAACCGATGCGCGGTCGCGGGCCAGATAATCCCCCGCCAGTTTGTAATGCCGCAGTACCCCGGTCACATCGGCCACCCGCACCCCGCTGGCGCAATGCGGGTGCGTCATCAAAACCCCACCCCCATTGCGGACGAGCGAATGCTTGGACAAGAAACAGGCCTCGCCAAACACTTCACGTCGCAACCCGCCGATTTTCAGCGCTACATCTCCCTGATTACTGTTCAAAAACCAGCTAAACCCAATCGCCTTTTGATCGTGGTAAGGAACTGACGCGATCTGCCCCAGACTGTAGCGGTCCGCCTGCTCCGTTACGTCGGCATAGCTCCACCCCTTGCCCGTGCCGTAGGGCAAAGGTGAAAAAAGATCCAGCATCTGCGCGACCATCGCCGTAAACCCTTGCGCGTTCAGATAGGCCGTCAATTGGGGCAGGCTGGCCCCCAACGGCACCTCGAACATCTCATCTGCATCGGCAAACAGTACCCAACCGCCCCGTAACACCTGCCGCGCCGCCACATCGCGCAGCAACACCTCATAGCTCTTGGCAGGCAGGGTGTTGCGGATTACGGTCACATGGTCAAACGTGGCTGCAATGGCCACGGTGTCATCAGTTGATCCATTGTCCAAAATCACAATATGGTACACGCCAAGCTTCTGATGATGCTCTATAAAGCCAGCGACAAAATAGGCGGCATCCTTCATCAGGCTAACCACGGCTACGCCTTCCGGCGGCAACGCCACCATGGCAGGCCCATGCACAACCACATTTCCGCGCCGCACCGCCCGCCGCATGGCAAAGCCCTGCCACCGCCGTGTGATCCCTGCCAAAATGCGTGCTAACACCAAAATCCCCTTACGCCACTGCCCCAAGATGCCTTTGACTGCGCGGCAATGGCAAGCCCTTGCAGCGCAGCTTCACCGCTGCCATCCTGAAACCCATGACCCAAATCGAGCAGCACATCTCTGGTATCTATGAAACCCACCTGTCCGTGGCAGACTTGCCGCGCGCGGTTGCGTTCTACCGAGATGTCATAGGTCTGGAACTGGCACATGAGGTGTCGGCCCGCGGCATCGCGTTTTTCTGGGTGGGTGGCCGCGACCAAGGCATGTTGGGCCTATGGCAAGGCGGTCACGGCCCCTTGCGGATGATCAGCCATTTCGCTTTTCGCATGTCCCGCGATGGCGTGTTAAACGCGCCTGCAACTTTGCTGGCCAAAGGCGTGCAACCGCTTGGCTTTCACGGCGAACCTGCCAGCGAACCCGTGGTTCTGGGTTGGATGCCCGCAATGTCGGTGTATTTCAATGACCCCGATGGCCATTCCATCGAATTCATCCACGTCCTGCACGACGCCCCCGATCCGGACTTTGGCGTTGGTGCTTGGTCGGCTTGGCAGGCCCGGCACCCCCTTTAACCCAAAGAAATCGAACCATTTGCCCAAACCCTAGGCACTCTGCGCTAATCTGCCGCCGAAACCCCCATGCGGCCCGCTTTGCCCGTTATATCGGTTGCCGCCCTCTCGCACCCCCGTCATAGTCCGGGGCAGAGGTACCAAAAACATGTCCATTACAGCCAGCATCTATCATCTGACACACTACAAATATGACCGCCCGGTTACGCTTGGCCCGCAGGTCATTCGCCTGCGTCCTGCGCCCCATTCGCGCACACGGGTGATTTCACATGCGCTGCGCGTCTCGCCGACCCCGCATTTCGTGAACCATCAACAAGACCCCTACGGCAACTGGCTGGCCCGCTTTGTCTTTCCCGAACCCGTGCGCGAATTCAAGATTGAGGTGGATCTGGTCGCCGATATGTCGGTCTATAACCCCTTCGATTTCTTTGTCGAAGAAGCGGCGACCAAGTTCCCCTTCACCTATGGCGACGAAATCGCGCCTGACCTTTCGATCTACATGCAAAAAGAACCCGCAGGTCCGCTGCTTGAAAACCTGCTTAAATCCATCCCCCGCGACCCTATGGTCACGGTTGATTTTCTGGTGATGCTGAACAGCCGCCTCGCGTCTGACATCAACTATGAGATTCGGATGGAACCGGGTGTGCAAACCCCCGAAACCACGCTGGGCCGCGCGGCAGGTTCGTGCCGTGATACCAGCTGGCTTTTGGTCCAAACCCTGCGCCACCTCGGCCTCGCCGCGCGCTTTGTGTCCGGCTACCTGATCCAGCTGAAACCCGACCTTGTGGCGATCGACGGCCCCGCAGGCACCGACCATGACTTCACCGACCTCCACGCTTGGGTCGAAGTCTACCTGCCGGGTGCCGGTTGGGTTGGCCTTGACCCCACATCCGGCCTGCTCGCGGGTGAAAGCCACGTCCCTCTTGCCGCCACGCCGCATTACCAAAACGCTGCCCCTATCTCTGGCCTCGCCAGCTTTGCCGAGGTGGAGTTTTCCTTTGACATGCAGGTCAAACGCACCGCCGAACATCCGCGCATCACCAAACCCTTTTCCGATGCCGCGTGGGATGCGCTGAACACCCTTGGCCACAGCATCGACAAACGGCTGGCTGCAGGCGATGTGCGCCTGACCATGGGCGGCGAACCTACTTTCGTGTCCATCGACGACTTTGAAGGTGAGGAATGGAACTCTGCCGCCGTCGGCCCCACCAAACGCAAACTCGCCGACACGTTGATCCGCAAGCTTCAGGATAAATTTTCCACCGGCGGCCTGCTGCACTATGGCCAAGGCAAATGGTACCCCGGTGAAACCCTGCCGCGTTGGACGTTTTCGCTGTTCTGGCGCAAGGATGGCAAACCGATCTGGCACAACCCCGACCTTTTGGCGCGCGAAGATACAAATGAAAACGTTGGCCCCGATGATGCCCAAGCCTTGCTTGCGGCCATCGCCCGCCATCTAGAAGTCCCGCAAGAAAACGTGCTGCCCGCGTTTGAAGACCCCGCCGAATGGATCATCAAAGAGGCCAGCCTGCCCGAAAACGTCACCCCTGAAAACTCAAAGCTCAAAGACCCCGAGGAACGCGCCCGCATTGCCCGCGTCTTTGAGCGTGGCCTGACCACGGCTGCGGGTTATGTCCTGCCCGTCCAACGTTGGCAGGCCCGCGCGCAAAAGGGGTGGCTGTCCGAGGTGTGGAATATGCGCCGTGGCAAAGTATTCTTGGTGCCCGGCGACAGCCCTGTCGGCTACCGTTTGCCGCTTGGCACCTTGCCGCATATCCCCGAATCCTCCTATCCCTTCATCAACCCCCAAGATCCGACAATCCCGCGCGAACCCTTGCCCGATCCGGTTCAAACGCCTGTCGCATCCGAATCCCGTGAACAGGCCATTTCCAGCCGCACAGAATCGCCCGCTGGCCAAGAACAGGTTGAACAAACCCTAGGCTCGCTGGATGGCCGCGTCCGCACCGCCATTTCCGTGGAACCCCGCGATGGCAAACTCTGCGTCTTCCTGCCCCCTGTGGAAACGCTCGAAGACTACCTTGAACTGATCGCCGCCACCGAATCCGCCGCCAAATCCATTGGCCGCAAAGTCCTGATCGAAGGCTACAGCCCGCCCAGCGACCCGCGCATCGAGGTCATGCGCATCGCCCCCGATCCGGGCGTGATTGAGGTGAACATCCATCCCGCCGCCACTTGGGCAGATTGCGTCCGCACGACTGAGACTGTGTATGAAGAGGCCCGTCAATGCCGTCTTGGTGCCGATAAATTCATGCTTGATGGTCGCCACACCGGCACAGGCGGCGGCAATCATGTGGTTGTCGGCGGGGCCACCCCCATCGACAGCCCGTTCCTGCGCCGCCCTGATCTGCTCAAAAGTCTGATCTTGTTCTGGCAGCGCCACCCCAGCCTGTCTTATCTCTTTGCAGGCACCTTTGTCGGCCCCACATCCCAAGCGCCCCGCATTGACGAGGCGCGCCATGATGTAATGTACGAACTCGAAATAGCACTCGACCAAATCTGGCCGCCGTCAGATGGCACCCCGCCCCCACCATGGCTGACCGACCGTTTGCTGCGCAACAGCCTGATTGATGTGACCGGCAACACTCACCGCACCGAGATTTGCATCGACAAACTTTATTCCCCCGATGGCCCCACAGGCCGCCTGGGGCTGGTCGAGTTCCGCGGTTTTGAAATGCCACCAAACCCCCGGATGAGCCTTGCACAACAAGTCCTGCTCCGCGCCATTATCGCGCGCTGTTGGGAGGCGCCAATCAGCGGCAATCTAACCCGCTGGGGCACCACGCTGCATGACCGTTTCATGCTGCCCGCCTTTATCTGGGATGATTTCCTCGATGTGCTGGGTGATTTGCGCGGGCATGACATGGTGCTGGATCCTGCGTGGTTCGCCGCCCAAGCCGAATTCCGTTTCCCATTCTGTGGTGAGGTGACATACGAAGGCGTCACCTTGGAGCTGCGCCAAGCGTTGGAGCCGTGGCATGTGATGGGCGAAACCGGGGCCATCGGCGGCACCGTGCGCTATACCGACAGTTCCGTCGAACGGCTTCAGGTCAAACTGTCTGGCGCCAACCCGGACCGCTACCGCGTTACCGCCAACAAACGCTTTGTTCCGCTGAACCAAACCGGCAAAACCGGCGAACGCGTCGGCGGCGTGCGCTATAAGGCGTGGAAACCCGCGCTCTCCATGCACCCTGTGCTAGAGGTCGATGCGCCTCTGACCTTTGATATCTATGACACTTGGACAGGCCGCTCTTTGGGGGGCTGCCGCTATCACGTCGCCCATCCCGGCGGTCGCAGCTTTGATACCTTCCCGGTGAATGGAAACGAGGCCGAGGCGCGCAGGCTCTCACGCTTTGAACCCATGGGTCACAGCGTGGGGCCGTTTGAACCCCCGTCCGAAACCCCGCACCCGGAATTTCCCATGACGCTGGATTTGCGCCGTCGCCCTGGTCTTTAACCGCAATGCAAAGCCAACCGAACGCCCCCGCAGATCAAATCGCCGCCTACGCCCAGCGCGCAGGCGGGCGGGATGAAATGCTGGACGCGTCCGGTCAGGTCAAACCCGTCTGGGCTCAGTTCATCTCGCATGTCTGCACCTTGTCGGATGACGATCTGGCCAAACGCTTCGCGCGCGGCGATCAGTATTTGCGCGATGCAGGCGTGCTTTTTCGCCAATATGATGAGGCAGTGTCGACCGAACGCGAATGGCCCCTCAGCCATATTCCGGTGATCATGGATCAGGCAGAGTGGGCGCAAATCGCAACCGGCCTTACCCAACGTGCAGACCTGCTGGAACTGGTGGTGCGCGACCTCTACGGCGAAAACCGACTGGTGGCTTCGGGCCAACTGCCCGCAGGTCTGCTTGCCCAAAACCCCGCGTGGTTGCGCCCGTTGGTCGGCATCAAACCTGCGGCCAAGAATTACCTCAACCTTCTGTCCTTTGAAATCGGCCGCGGTCCCGATAACAAATGGTGGGTCATCTCTGATCTGGTCGAGGCCCCCTCGACCGCCGGTTTCGCCCTCGAAAACCGCGTGGCCATGACCCGCGCGTTCCCCAACCATTTCGCCGGTGCCAATATCCACCGCCTTGCTGGCTTCTTTCAGGATTTTCAGAAAACCCTGTTCGATATGCGCGGCAAAACCGACGGCGAAATCGCCATCCTCTCGCCCGGTCAAATGAACCAAAACTATGCCGAACATGCCTATATCGCCCGCTATCTGGGCCTGTTGCTGGTTGAAGGCGAGGATCTGATTGTCCAAAACGGCCGCGCCCTTGTGCGCACGGTCGCAGGCCCCAAACCTATCACCTTGCTGTGGAACCGCCTGCCCGGCGCGCTGTGTGATCCGCTGGAACTTGACCCAGGCTCGCTGCTTGGCACCCCCGGTCTGTTGGATGCCCTGCGCAGCCAATCCCTTAAAATGGTCAACGCGCTTGGCAGCGGCGTGCTGGAAACCCGCGCGCTCATGGCGTTCTTGCCCAAGATCGCGCGCAAACTGCTTGGCGAACCGCTGGCGATGCCCAACATCGCGACATGGTGGTGCGGCCAGCAAAGCGAGCGTGACTACGTCACAGCCCACAGCCCCCGCATGATGATCGGCTCGGCCTTTTCCACCCTTCCCCTCATGGCCAGCCAAGACAGTACCCTCGCCCCTGCCAACCTTGCGGACCTGCTTAAAACCGCAGGCCACGAATTGGTGGGCCAAGAGGCAGTCACCCTGTCCACCACCCCGACCATGGAAAACGGCACCCTCGTGCCTCGCCCCCTCAGCTTGCGCATCTTTATGGCCCGCACCCGTGACGGTTGGCAGGTCATGCCGGGCGGCTACGCGCGTGTCAGCGCGGGCCATGACGCCACAGCCTTTGCCATGCAGCGCGGCGGCAAAGTGGCCGATGTCTGGGTCGTCAGCGACCAACCCGTGCCAAAACCCAGCCTCATCCCCGATGCCACCCTGCGCCAAGCCGCTACCCGCGCCTTGCCCAGCCGCGCGGCGGATAACCTGTTCTGGTTGGGCCGCTATGTCGAACGTGCCGAACTGCATATGCGGCTGTTTCGCGCCTATGTCGCCCGCCTGAACGACGGCGCCGCCCCTGATGCGCCGCTGCCGTGCCTGCTACGCGATACCCTGATGAAAAATACCAAACCTGCCGATATGGTCACAGGCTTCAGCGCCCCTCTTACTGATGCCCTGCGCGCCGCGTCGAAAATCGGCGACCGCTTTTCCCCCGATGGCATGATGTCCCTGCGAGGCCTTGTCGCGCTGTCCAACAGCTTTCACACCCGCAACCTGACCCCCGATGAACTGCCCCGCGAAATCAGCACCCTACTGCGCCAAATCGCGGGCTTTGCAGGCCTCGTGCATGAAAACATGTATAACTCCGATGGCTGGCGGGTCCTCAGTTTGGGGATGTCACTCGAACGCGCCAGTTCTATGTCCAATACCCTTGCCGTCCTGACCGCCCCTGATGCCCCCGATGGCGCGCTCGACCTTGCGCTGGAACTCGGCGACAGTGTGGTCGCCCACCGCGCCCGCTTTTCCATCTTTGCCGATCCGGCCTCGGTGCTGGACCTTTTGGCGCTGGATGATCAAAACCCCCGCGCGATCCGCTACCACATCACCCGTGCCCGCAACCATATCGCCGAACTGCCGGGCCATGCGATGGGCCATCGCCTGACCCCGGTTGCCCGTGCAGTCCTGTTGCTGGAAACCCAACTTGCCACCGCTACGGTGACCACCCTTACCTCCGAAACCTTGCTGAAAATCGACCGTGATATCTGGGCGCTGGCCGATACCCTGACCTCGGCGCATCTGGTATGATCTACGACGTCCGACTTGCGATCACCCACAGCTACGCCCAGCCTGCCGGCAACAGCCGCCACCTGCTGCGCGTGCTGCCGCAAACCCTGCCGGGCCGCCAACAACTGTCGTCCTACCTGATCGACGTGAACCCTTTGCCCGACCAGCGCACCGACCGCACCGATTTCTTTGGCACCGCCTTGACCACTATCACCCATTCTGACCCGCATCTGAAAATGACCATCCAAATGGCCTGCCGCGTCACAATGTCCCCACCGCAAGCGTGGCGCGACACCTCGCTGGCGCTGCCCCAATTGCATGATCAGGTCCGCACCTGCCGCGACCTTGCACCTGCCGCCCCCGTGCATTTCCTCGGGCCCTCCTACCGGCTTGCGCCCAACGGGGATATCGCCGCCTTTGCCCGCGATGTGACCCAAAAAGGCGACACCGTGGCCCAAACCACCATCCGTCTGGGCAAGGCCTTGTATGACGCGATGACCTTTGACGCCAAGGCGACCACGGTCGATACCTCCGCCGCCACCGCCTTTGCCTAACGCCGTGGCGT
>Ga0213861_10002358_pt1 | contig 16252 bp, 18 predicted proteins | sample PICome_4_FD_160110 | JGI IMG/M metagenome (GOLD analysis project Ga0213861, IMG submission 160110) | Coastal seawater microbial communities near Pivers Island, North Carolina, United States - PICO131 | ecosystem: Environmental > Aquatic > Marine > Coastal | place: USA: North Carolina... | reverse complement strand
AAACAGTCGATTCTATTGTTATGGCCGCTCAATGCGTCACCACCTTGCAAACCATTGCCGCCCGAAACGCCGATCCAGTGGAGCAAATCGTAGTCTCAGTGACCTCATTTGAAAGCTCATCCAAAGCCTTTAATGTCATCCCGCAGTCCGTCACATTGCGCGGCACCGTGCGCACATTGATCCCCGAAATGCGAGCGCTCGGACGCGACCGGATAAATGATATTTGCACCAATACGGCAGCTGTCTTCGGCGGCGTGGCGCATATCACCTATACAGAGGGCTACCCCGCCACAGTCAATCATGAAGCGGAAACCAAATTCGCGGCCGAGGCAGCCGCGACTGTCTCGGGGGATTGCGATTTTGCACCGCTGGTCATGGGCGGTGAAGATTTTTCCTATATGCTTGAGGAACGCCCTGGCGCATATATTCTTATGGGCAACGGCGACGGAGCCAGCGTGCATCATCCGGAATATAACTTCAATGATGAGGCCATTCCTGCTGGCTGCTCCTGGTGGGTGCAAATGGCTGAAACCCGACTTGGCACGGCGCAATAGCCAGACATTTGCCTACCTTCCGACAAAAACTTGCATTGGCCGTAAACTCCGGCCTTTGCACGGAAATTTATTTCAAATCCTAAAAAACGCCGTTAAAATATTCTGACATTTCTGCAGACTAACATTTTAAATTCTTTATTTATTTTAGGCCATTTCATGATGATCTGTTTTGTTCGCCGCGTCTGCGTCCTGACCTCTTTTGCAACACTGTTTTTGATGCTGTCCTCCCCTTTGCACGCGGATTTGACCACAGCACGCATTGCCCTCCAAACAAGACAATTTATGCTAGCCTTAGCACAGGCGGAGAACCTTGCCACGACCCATTCCCTCGACATCGCCATGACCGCTGCGCGGGCTCATCTGGAGCTGGGACAGTTCGATAAAGCTCAGACAACTGCCACGCGCGCGCAGGCCTTGGCGCCAAAGCTGGCGGGCCATGTTTCACCTGCGCCATGCCCTGGATCTCAGCACCGAGCGAAATGAGCGGATCACGGCCACCCGACTATTGCGACAGATACAAGCGGGCTTGACGGTAAAAATATTTGGCGGCCTCGGCATCGCCCCCGCGAGCAATATCAAAAAGATTTCCTATTCGACCACTCATGCATCGATCAACCCGCTCACCGGCACTTTGCAAACCATCCCTTGGACAGCCAATGAACCACAACGCAGCGGGTCCGGCCCACGGCTCTGGAGTGGGTTGAGCTATGTACTGCCCAAGACGCAATTGAGCACGCAGCTTGCAAGCCTCAATCTCTCCACAGATGTTTACAATGAGCCGCGTTTCAATCGCAGCTCATTGAGCATCAATCATAAGTTCGTATTAACTCCAACCGCACAACACCAAACCACTTTGACGCAAGCCTTCAGTGCCGTTCAGGAATTCAACGCCCTCGAATCGCGGATATTTTCTTCGAGCTGGTCGCGCTACTATGCGCTTCGCGATCCCCAAAACCTCCGACAAATTGCCCTGCGAGGTTGGTCCCTTGGCACAGATATCATCACGCGCCCAGATGGCAAAGACAGCCGAGTGCTGAAAACCAGCTTACGCCACTATTGGCGCACCAGCTCATCCAACCAGTTTAATCTTGGCCTTGGCTACACAAATCGATTTTCTGACGCTTCGGATGTGGGCAATCAGGAGATTAAAATCGATCTTGGATGGCGGCCAATTCTTCAAATATCGCCCTATTTCCTGAATTTCAATTTCTCACTGTCCCTAGCAAAATGGAAAGATCTGGAGATCACTTTCCCAGATAAAGAGGCGCGTGCGTGAACACAAAATTACAGTGAACCTGAGCAACCCTAATTTGAGCTATTTGGGCCTGACCCCCACCACACAATATTCATTTCTCGATCGCGACGCCAATATAAAAATGTTTCGTGTCCGCAGGCATGATATTTTAATTAGGCTAACAAATGCATTTTAGAGCATGTCGTATCCATGCTCCAGGTGGGGCGGTATCTACAACCATGTTGGAAAACTGGCAGGGGCTGAGGGACTCGAACCCACGACCCTCGGTTTTGGAGACCGATGCTCTACCAACTGAGCTAAACCCCTGCAACTAAGTGGGTGGTTAAGCATAAATGCGGGTCATTGCAAGGGGCCGATTGCGTGATCTGACCGTGAAATGTCGATTTCTCCAATGGATCGCATGCGCAAGCTGCCACGAAAAAGGGCGGCCCGAAGACCACCCTGATACCATCAATCCAAAGCTGAATTAATCGTTAATTTTGGACACGACGCCGGCGCCGACGGTGCGGCCACCTTCGCGGATCGCGAAGCGCAGGCCGGTTTCCATTGCGATTGGCGCGATCAGCTCAACGTCAAATTTGAGGTTGTCGCCTGGCATCACCATTTCTGTCCCCGCTGGCAGAACAACTGTGCCGGTCACATCGGTGGTCCGGAAGTAGAACTGTGGGCGGTAGTTGGCGAAGAATGGCGTATGACGGCCACCTTCTTCTTTGGTCAGAATATAGGCTTCGGCTTCAAACTTCATGTGAGGCTTCACTGAACCAGGCTTACACAGGATCTGACCCCGCTCAACACCATTGCGGTCGATACCGCGCAGCAAAACGCCTACGTTGTCGCCAGCTTCACCGCGATCAAGCAGTTTGCGGAACATCTCAACGCCTGTGCAGACGGTTTTCGCTGTGTCACGGATGCCGACGATTTCAATCTCTTCGCCCACATTAATCACACCGCGCTCAACACGACCAGTCACAACTGTACCGCGGCCAGAGATTGAGAACACATCCTCGATTGGCAACAAGAACGGCTGGTCAACCGCACGGGCCGGTGTTGGGATATACTCATCCACAGCTGCCATCAATTTAGCGATGGACTCAGAGCCAATCGCCGCGTCGCGATCTTCCAAAGCAGCCAAAGCAGAGCCGGGAATCACAGGGATATCATCGCCAGGATATTCGTAGCTGGATAGCAGCTCACGGATTTCCATTTCAACCAATTCGAGCAACTCTTCGTCGTCAACTTGGTCAACTTTATTCATGTAAACAACCATATAAGGGATGCCAACCTGACGGCCGAGCAAGATGTGCTCACGGGTCTGTGGCATCGGGCCATCGGCCGCGTTCACAACCAAAATCGCGCCATCCATCTGCGCCGCACCGGTGATCATGTTCTTCACATAGTCAGCGTGGCCAGGGCAATCAACATGCGCGTAGTGGCGTGCCTCTGTTTCATACTCAACATGCGCTGTTGAAATCGTGATACCACGAGCTTTTTCTTCCGGCGCGCCGTCAATCTCGTCATAGGCTTTAAAATCACCAAATTGCTTAGTGATCGCAGCTGTCAAGGTCGTCTTGCCATGGTCAACGTGACCAATCGTGCCGATGTTAACGTGGGGTTTCGAGCGTTCAAACTTTTCCTTAGCCATGGGTGGGCAGCCTTATATGTTAAAGGGGGCACGCGGCCCGCGATTGTGATATGGCCGGGCAGTTATTGGAGAGTGCGGCAAAAATCAAGACCATTGTTGCAAAGCCGTCAAGCCCACGTTCACTGTGGCCCGACGCGGCCGGAATCCGCATCCGCATCATCGAGCAAAATAACAATGGTATCGGGTCCGTCAAACCATGGTTGTTTGCGCAGCCAATCTTCGGTTTTTCTTGCCGCTTGTTCGGAGAGATCTCGCATTTGCTGCGCGCTGCTGCGGATGAAGCCCGAACCCAAGATGGATCCGCCAGTGAGCCGTTCAATCACAGTGATTTGATGCGGCTTTTCTGTAAGGACTTTACCCGTATGATCCTCAACCACGATAACCGTGAAAATCAGGACAGACTTTGGTGCCGCAAAGAATGGGATGCCCGGCTTGGCCAGGACATATCCGCCCACCGTGATGCCCAAGTGGTAGTAAGATCCCCCTTCAAATCTAGAGAGACGCTCTGTGAAGGCCTCATCTATAGCCAGCATCCATTCCTCACTGCTGGCACTGCGTGAAAGCGGGCCTTTGGCCAATTGCACCTCAGCACGCGGCACCAATTGCCCCAGTCTAAAATTTCCTATGGGCGCAATCTCTTCGGTCAAATCCCGCGTCGGCGCCGTACAAGCCGCAGACAAGAGCAACACAACAACTGAAACAAAACGTATCGCCATATCAGCTCCTTATATCGCCCGATCCGCTACCAAACCTACCCCCGCATTACAACATGAAGACGACAGCCATGCCCTATTTGGCACAAATCTGTTGAATGGCTTGCCACACGTCGGGTGACACACTTTTATTTTAATCCCGCGCCGTCTGAACGGCGGCTCGGGCATGGGCCGCTCTTGCCGCACTGGGTGGATGCAAGCTGATCCACGCCATCTCAAAGGCAGGATCCCCCATTTACTGAAGCAACAGTTCGAAAAATTCTGCCAATGCTTCGGGGGTCACGCCAGCCTTGGCCAATTGTGCCAGGGCGGAGTCATCCGCCTAAGCTTCTGCATCGCATGAATTTTTAGCCGATATCAAGCTCTCCCCAACAAGGGCCAACACAGTCCCGCCTGTGGCATCGCCAAGAACCAAAGACAGCAAGCCCACTGTCCTCGCCGCTCGCAATGCTTGCTCAATTGGATCTCTTTGCGCCACATGGCCCAGCTCATGGGCTATAACCGCAGCCAATTGTTCAGGCGTCCCAGCCATTTCAATCAAACCGCGCATCACGATGATATGTCCACCGGGGAGGGCAAAGGCGTTGATCATCTTATGATCCACCACGCCCACTCGAATGGAATGGGAAAATTTTTGCCCATGCTGCAACGCCTGCACCATATACGCCAAAGCCACTTAACCCTTGGGGTTGGTGCAGCGCCAATCGCCAGCCTCTTCCTTTGACAAAATACGCTCGATTTGGCACAAGACCGCACTGCCAACTCTGGCTTCTCTCTCCGGCGGGATAAAAACGGCCAATCGCCCAGCTAAGGCCGGAACAATGACAAAGATTATGAACGCAACAGCCATGGCACTGGCCCCGAGCCATACCGCTATTTTTCCTCAGGTTCGGCCTGAGACAGTGGTTTTGTTCAGGTTCAGGCAAGCGGCCTTGATCGCTGCAATGGCACGCGAATTGCTCAGGACAATACGCGCCTCGCCCGGATCCACCGCCCCCGAGCATAAAACCAGCCCAAGGCCTGCATCATCGTGAAACCGTCGCAGCGTCTCTAAAGGCCAAATATCCAATTCAGCGCCCGAGTGGTTATGGATGATCAAATGCCGGTTTTGAACATCAAGCGAGACAAAAGCCTGCCGGCGTTGCGCTGAGAGCCCATCAAAATATTGCGTATCCACCCATGTGAAGGCCATGCTAGAACGCCCCACCGTTATCCAATGCATCGGCGAAACCGTCTGCGTCAGCGATATGGTACCCAGTTCGCTGGCGTATCTGCTCCAGAGGTTCGACATTCTCTACCCAGAGCGTGTCAACGTAATGGCCAAGAATGGGCACTGAGATAAACACTGTCACGACGGACAAAGCCCCCGTCCAAACAACCAGCCAAAAAAGTTTGGAATTGTCGGGTTAAAAAAGCCGTAAAGACGCGTTGGAGCGGAAGCCGCTTGCTCTCTTTGCGAGGTCAATGTGTCCGTAAAAAATTTAACACTTTAATTACAGAATGATACATCGCAACATAATCACTTCGTGAAGCAATTGTCACGCGGAAATCCTCGGGGCGCCATACGGCCAGCACCGGCGCGTTTGCCTGTCCATTCAGCCAATTCCACCGCCTCAACCACGCGATTGCGTCCAGCGGGGTCTTTCCAAGACAGCCCCTCTTCCAGGACAAACGTCGTGGCATCAGACAGGCCGCCATCCTTATATTTTTGCAAGCGCACCCCTTTGCCTCGGCCCATTTCCGGCAGCTCATCGACCGCAAAGACCAAAACCTTCCGATTTTCACCGACACAAGCCACATGATCTCCCAACACAGGGCAAGACAAAAGCGCCTTCACATCATCCTTGACGTTCAACACCTGCCGACCGCTGCGCGTTTGTGCGACAATATCGGTTTCAGGCACCACAAACCCATCGCCGGCAGTTGAGGCCACCAGGCGCTTCACCGACGGATCATGGATGAAGAAATCCACAATTTCGATGTCATTGGGCAAATCCACCATCAACCGCAGTGGCTCGCCCATACCGCGTCCGCCCGGAAGATTGTCCGCCAACAGCGTGTAGAAGCGACCGTTGCTGCCAAATACGATCAATTTATCTGTCGTTTGCGCATGGAATACAAAACGGCCTTCGTCACCATCTTTGTATTTCAGAGGCTTGTCTAAGGCCACATGACCAGACATGGCCCGAATCCATCCCATTTTCGAGCAAACCACGGTAACTGGTTCACGCTCAATCATTGCCTCAAGCGGCACCTCTTCCACCTCACCCGCAATGGCAAAAGTGGTGCGGCGCGCGCCGCCAGCATAGTCTTTTCCGAAGGTTTTACGAGTGGCACGCAATTGCTCACTGATTTTTGCCCATTGCAGACCTTCATCGGCAATTAAGTCATCCAGAGTGGCCCGTTCTTGTTGCAAGGCATCGCGTTCACGGCGCAACTCCATCTCTTCCAAACGCCGCAAACTGCGTAGGCGCATGTTCAAAATAGCCTCAGCCTGAACTTCCGACAGCTCCTCTTGGCCCGCCACCGCCTTGCGATAGCTCAACGGGCCGATGTAATCGCTTTCAGACATGGCGCGCGGATGATCCCGACTCCAATCTTCAAACATCAATGCGATTTTTGGATCCTCATCATAGCGGATAATATCAATCACCCGATCGAGATTGAGAAATGCCAGAATAAAGCCTTCCAGAACCTCCAGACGGTGATCAATTTTTGCCAAACGATGCTCAGAGCGCCGAACCAGAACCTCTTGCCTGTGGTCAAGAAAGGCTCTTAGTACCTCTTTCATACTGCAGACCTTTGGGGTGAGCCCATCAATCAGAACGTTCATATTCAAACTGAACCGCAGCTCAAGATCGCTATTGCGATAGAGCATATTCATCAGCAGTTCCGGTTCTACGTTCTTGCTGCGCGGCTCCAACACAATCCGCAAATCTTCCGCTGATTCATCGCGCACATCGCCCAAGATTAGTACTTTTTTGGTTTGGATGACCTCTGCCAATTTCTCAATCAGCTTTGATTTTTGCACCTGATAAGGAATTTCCGTGACCACAATTTGCCAAAGCCCACGGCCTAGATCCTCAACTACCCATTTACACCGCAAGCGAAAGGAACCGCGTCCAGTGCGATAGGCATGCGCAATATTTTCTGGCGGCTCGACCAGGATACCGCCGGTGGGAAAATCGGGTCCGGGCACATATTGCAACAATGTGTCGTCACGGGCATCGGGGCTTTTGATCAGATGCAAACAGGCATCGATCAGCTCCGAAATATTATGCGGCGGGATATTGGTGGCCATGCCCACGGCAATACCGCTGCTGCCATTCGCCAAAAGATTGGGAAAAGTTGCGGGCAGCACCGCAGGCTCGGTGAGCGTGCCGTCATAGTTTTCCCGGAAATCCACTGCATTTTCCGAAAGGCCCTCCAAAAGCGCTTCGGCCACGACGGTCATCCGCGCCTCTGTGTAGCGGCTTGCGGCGGGGTTGTCGCCGTCGATATTGCCAAAATTGCCCTGACCATCCACCAACGGATAGCGCACGTTAAAATCCTGCGCCAAGCGAGCCATGGCATCATAGATCGCCGCATCCCCATGCGGGTGATAATTGCCCATAACATCGCCAGAAATTTTGGCAGATTTCCGAAACCCTCCACTGGCGTTGAGCTTCAATTCGCGCATCGCGTAGAGAATTCGGCGGTGAACCGGTTTCAATCCATCGCGCGCATCCGGCAAAGCACGGTGCATGATCGTCGAAAGCGCATAGGTGAGATAACGCTCGCCAATGGCCCGGCGGAGCGGCTCTGTCGTTTCACTTGCAGTTGGCGCGGTATCGTTTATCGGTTCTGACATGGCTTGGGTGTATCTGCCGAAAACTTGCAGGTCTAGCCCTACTCCGCGGCGATCTACGCGAAAATATCTATGCTCGATCAAAACCGTCCCGCCCTTCTCCTCACAGGCCAAAACAACCGTTGACCCGCCTATTGGAATCCCGGCAAGTGGGATTGAATCACACGGGGGCAATTATGCAAAAATCAATTCTGATCACAGGCTGTTCCTCGGGAATCGGCTTAGACTGCGCCGAAACGCTGCATGCGATGGGCTGGAAAGTCTTTGCCAGTTGCCGCAAGCAAGCCGATTGTGACCGGCTTGAAGCCATGGGTCTCACCTCGCCGCGCCTAGATCACGCGGATGCCGCCTCTATTCGTGACACGATCGACCAAGTGACAAAGGCAACCGGCGGCACGCTTGATGCGGTATTTAACAATGGGGCGTTTGCATTGCCCGGCGCCGTAGAGGATTTACCAACCGACGCCTTGCGGTCCATCTATGAAACCAATGTTTTTGGCTATCACGAGGTCATTCGGCAGGTCCTGCCGATTATGCGGGCGCAAGGCCATGGGCGCATTCTCAATTGCTCATCGATCCTCGGCTTTATCACCCTGCGTTTTCGCGGCGCATATAATTCAACCAAATTCGCCCTCGAAGGATTGACCGACACTCTGCGCATTGAGATGCGAGACACGGGGATCAAGATCATTTTGATTGAACCTGGCCCCATTGGCACAAAGATTCGTGAAAACTCTATTCCGCATTTTGAAAAATGGATTAATTGGGAAAATTCCCCACGCAAAGCGCAGTATGAGCGGGGGTTGATTAAGCGGCTTTATAGCCCATCAAACGGGCCTGATACCTTTGAACTGCCAGCTTCGGCTGTCACAGCAAAGGTTGTGAAGGCTTTGCACAGTGCCAACCCAAAGCCGCGCTACTACGTCACTACACCCACCTACGTCATGGGATTCTTGCGCCGCATCTTACCGACCCGCGCGCTCGATTGGCTCTTGGTGCGGATGTAATGTCGCATGGGATTGGTCTTTGTCTGAAATTCCCCTAAATGAGGCATAGTTTCCTCGGAGGTGCTCAATGGGCAACGATCCACTCTTTATCATAGCCACGCTCGCCTGCGTTGTGGTTCTGGCCATTTTAGCGCTGGGTATCGGAAGTTTCGCGAAGGGCGGCGAATTTGCGCGCAAACATTCCAACCGCCTAATGCGCTACCGAATTGCAGCCCAATTCGTGGCCGTTATTTTGATTCTCCTCGCTGTCTTCTTTGGAAAGGGCTAACCATGGTTGTGCTCAATAAAATCTACACAAAAACCGGAGACGCCGGCACCACCGCGCTTGGCAATGGCGCGCGAATTGAGAAACATGCCTTGCGTGTAAACGCCTACGGCACAGTAGACGAAACCAACGCCACAGTTGGCCTGGCCCGGCAGCATGCGACTGGTGACATGGATGGGCAATTGGCCGCCATACAAAACGACCTGTTCGATCTTGGCGCTGATCTTTGCCGTCCAGATATGGCGAAGGACGCGGACGCAGAATACCAACCGCTGCGCATGACCGCGGCGCAAGTGGCCCGCCTGGAAGCAGAAATCGACGCGATGAATGACGCTTTGGAGCCGCTCCGTTCGTTCATTTTGCCGGGCGGCTCAGCGCTTGCAGCACAGCTTCACCTGTGCCGAACCGTCTCACGTCGCGCAGAACGGATGACCGTGGAATTGGCCGGGCAAGAGGCGATCAATGCCGCCGCCTTGCAATATCTCAACCGCCTTTCTGATTGGTTTTTCGTCGCTGGGCGCATCGCAAATGACGATGGGCGCGCCGATATTCTTTGGGTTCCCGGCGCCAATCGTTAAGCCCAACAGGTGACCGTATATAACACTTTGACGGAACCCAATCCCAATTTGGCCGCGGCAATGCGCCGAAATGTCGATTTTACCCTGTTTCCCGAAGAAAAACGCAGGTAACACTTCGACAACTTTGAACTGAGAGTCGCCTACGGCTCGCCCATGTACGGAGATATACACCATGAAGGTCTTAGTGCCGGTCAAACGCGTAATCGATTATAACGTGAAAGTCCGTGTTAAAGCGGACGGCAGCGGTGTCGATTTGGCGAATGTAAAAATGTCGATGAACCCTTTCGACGAAATTGCTGTCGAGCAAGCGATCCGCCTAAAAGAGGCAGGCCAGGCCGATGAGGTGGTCGCGGTATCTATTGGTGTCAAACAAAACCAAGAAACCCTCCGTACGGCGCTGGCCATGGGTGCGGATCGCGCAATCTTGGTGGTCGCAACCGAAGACGTGCATACTGATATTGAGCCTCTGGCGGTCGCAAAAATCCTCAAGGCTGTGATCGACGAAGAGCAGCCTGGCATTGTGCTGGCCGGCAAACAGGCGATTGACAACGATATGAACGCCACAGGCCAAATGCTGGCGGCACTGACAGGGTGGTCACAGGCTACTTTCGTGTCCGAGCTTGAGATCCAAGGGGACCATGCTTTGGTCACGCGGGAAGTGGACGGTGGCCTGCAAACGATCAAAGTCTCTATGCCGACGATTGTCACCGTAGATTTGCGTCTCAATGAACCGCGTTACGCCTCATTGCCGAACATCATGAAGGCGAAGAAAAAGCCAATGGATGAGAAAACACCCGCGGATCTTGGCGTCGATATCGCACCGCGCCTAACCATTGTCTCTACCGGAGAACCTGACGCAAGAGCGGCGGGTATAAAAGTGGGCTCCGTGGATGAGTTGGTCGAGAAACTTAAAGAAGTGGGGGCTGTATAATGGATGTACTCTTGATTGCTGAAGTGAACGGCGGCGAATTATCCGTTGACTCAACTGCAAAAGCTCTCAACGCCGCAAAACAAATGGGCGACGTGACTGTGCTCTGCGTCGGTTCTGGCTGCGCATCCGCAGCTGAAGCGGCCGCGAAGCTCGAAGGTGTCTCCAAAGTGCTTTGCGCACAAAATGACGCCTATGGCCATGATCTTGCCGAACCTGTTGCTGCTTTGATTGTATCGCTCGCAAGCGATTACAGCCACATCGTCGCGCCTTCCACCTCGGCCTCCAAGAACATCCTGCCGCGTGTTGCGGCACTTTTGGATGTGATGGTCATTTCCGAAGTGACCGCGGTCATTGATGCAGACACATTCGAGCGACCCATCTATGCCGGCAATGCGATCCAAACGGTAAAATCCACCGATGCGACCAAAGTCGCCACGATCCGCACCTCAACCTTCGATGCAACAGGTGAAGGCGGCGCAGCCTCAGTCACCAGTATTGATGCCGCCGGCGATCCCGGCTTGTCCTCTTGGGTGGAAGATAAGGTTGCCGAAAGCGACCGCCCTGAACTCACATCTGCAGGAGTTGTGGTCTCTGGCGGCCGCGGGGTTGGCTCCCAAGATGATTTCAAAATTATCGAAGATTTGGCCGACACATTGGGCGCCGCAGTGGGTGCCTCTCGAGCAGCGGTTGATTCTGGCTATGCGCCGAATGACTGGCAAGTGGGGCAAACTGGTAAGGTTGTGGCACCAGATCTCTATGTTGCCGTTGGCATTTCGGGTGCTATCCAACATTTGGCTGGTATGAAAGATTCCAAAGTCATCGTTGCGATCAACAAGGATGAAGAGGCACCAATCTTCCAAGTGGCCGATTTCGGCCTCGTGGGGGATTTGTTTGATGTTGTACCACAGTTGACAACAAAGCTGGCCTAAGCCGAAACGCAGTTTTTAGGATCGTAACACGGGCCCGTCTCAATGGCGGGCCTTTGCGATTTGGAGATGGGAAAATCTGGCCTAGGCCGCTTCGCCAAAACGACTGGTCACCAAATCGCACAAAGCCTCCGCCAAGGCCACCGCCTCTGCGCCACGCGTTTCAACCTCGATAGAGGTGCCATTTGCTGCGGCCAGCATTAACAATCCCATGATGCTGTCTCCTTCGGCAGACAGCCCATCTTTGCGCACAACAGCGCCCGCATCAAACTTCTCAACCGTTTCCACAAATTTCGCAGAGGCCCGCGCATGGAGGCCTTTCTCGTTAATAATATCCAATATTTGCAGCACGTTTTCGTCCTATTGAGTCTCAGGGAGACAATCCATGTATTTCCGACCTGCGTCGATGGCCCGCGAAATCGCTTCTGGCACGGTTTGGCTGCGAGACTTGGCGAGTTTGACCAGCAGCGGCAGATTGGCGCCGTAAAGCACTCGGCGATTGGCGCAATTGCAGGCAGACAGTGATAGGTTGGAGGGCGAACCGCCAAACATATCAGTCACAATCACTACCCCACCGCCAATATCCACCCCATCAGCCGCTTGGCAAATTTCGATCCGTTTGGCGTCACGGTCGCAATCTGCACTGATTGCAACCGCCGCAATGCCCCGTTGCGCGCCCACAACATGCTCCATCGCCGCCTTATATTCGGTGGCCAGCCCGCCATGCGCTACGATAACGATACCTATCAACTGCTCAAAACCTTAGAGTCTGAAGTGTCTGACGGAGCCGCCTGTTCCAGCAGCTCTCTGTGACGTATGCTCACATGCCAGCCGCGCAATTGCAATTCTTTCTGTAACATTTCAACCATGGTAACGGATCGATGTTTGCCACCCGTACAGCCAAAGCCAATGGCCAAATGCGCACGCCCCTCAGCCACATGGGCCGGGATCACAAGATCTATCAAATCAAGCACTTTTTGTTTGAACGCCGGGAAATTCTCGTCTTCCGCCACATAGGCCTGCACCTTCGGATTACGGCCATCTTCTGCTCTGAGGTTTTCATCCCAATAGGGGTTACGCATAAAGCGACAGTCAAACATCATATCAATGCCACGCGGCGTGCCACGCTTATACGAAAAGGACTGCACAGAAATTGCCATTGGATTGCCGGTGTTTAGGGCAAAATAGCGGGTGACCTCCGCCCGCAGGTCATGAGGCGACAGTTGGGTCGTATCGATCAAAACATGGGCTCTGACGCGCGCCGGCTGCATCAAATACAAATCGAGCTTTATCCCGGCAAGCGCCGCACCATCTGGCGATAGATGATGCCGACGCCGAGTTTCTGAGAACCGCCGGATCAGCACATCCACCGAGCAATCCAAATAAAGAACCTCAAGTATTATGGACGGGTTGGCAGATAATATCGCAATTGTGTCCATCATTTGAGCGGTAGAGAAATCTCGATTTCGCGTATCAAGGCCCAGAGCAATCGGCCGACTTAAGCCCGGTGTTTCAAATAATCTCGGTGCGAGGCTCAAAGGCATGTTATCAATGGACTCAAAGCCAGCATCTTCCAAAGCATTGATCGCAGTGGTTCTCCCGGCACCAGATGGGCCAGTCACGAGCACAACATGCACCGGTTGAATTTTGTCAGTCATCGGCTGCAAATCCATTTTGAAGCAAAAGCATGAACGCCGCAGCCCGCGGCACCTGCGGCCCACCGGGAATAACCGAAACGCTGTGGCCCAATCTCGTGACTTCCTGAACAAAAGGCAAGCGGCGATCACAGGTTTGTGACAGATCTAGGCAAAACTTCAACGACGCCTCGGGCGTATGTGCACAGGATAGAAGCCCAAGACCGCGCGCTTCAACACGCCCTGCAACGGCCTGAGGCGCCTGCAGGCGCAAACCCGTTGTTGAAGCGCGAAGCCAGACGCGATCATCTGAAACCAACTGCGCCCCGAGAGCCAGCATTTCAATCGCAAGGCTGGATTTACCGGCACCTGAAGGTCCAAGGATCAACAGCCCGCAACCGTCAACCGATACGGCTGTGCCATGCACCAATAACGCGTCATCGTCATCGCTGTAATTTCTCCAAGTATCATAGCCCATGACGTTAAACCGGCAGACCGAACAAAAAGCGCGCGCCAAAAGCCTGACCCGCGCCCGAGGGCTGAACTGGCTCTGCGCGAATGACACCTGAATGGGCCGCAACAATCTGCGCAGCCTCAGCAAGACCGGCCGTGAAACCCTCCACGTCCTGCTCGCCCAATGTGGCCGGATCTCCAGCCAAAAACAGGGATTGGTTCACACCTTCCGGAAACGGCGGGCCTGTGTCTTCGACAACGACCACAACCATGCGTTCTTGAATCCGCGTCCAGATCCGAATGTCATCCCCCCAGGCGCCTCGTTGATTGGCATTTGACAGAAACGCAGACAAGATATCTCCAAAAGCCGTCGGCAGGCCTTCAATGATCACCAGCACTTTTGGCGTCAACTGGGTCAAACCAAGACCCCGCGTCGCCGCTGCCGGGAGCAATACCACCAACAGATGGGACAAGGTGAGCCGACGGGTCATCGGCGATCGCAGAACCCCCATAAACCATCGATCTCGGCGGCAAACGATGAGGTCATTCATTGCGACCATCCAATCCTCGCGACGATCGAGACTTAAGCTTCATTATATCGGTAACCGATCCCATAGAGTGTCTCAATTGCATCAAAGTTACCGTCCACCCGTCGCATCTTTTTGCGCAGTCGTTTGATATGGCTGTCTATTGTCCGGTCATCGACATAGACCTGATCGTCATAGGCCACATCCATCAGTTGATCGCGGCTTTTGACAAAGCCCGGTCTGACAGCCAGGGTCTTCAGCAAAGCAAATTCCGTTACAGTCAAGGCAACGGCCAGTCCACGCCAAGTCACCCCGTGGCGCATCGGTTCCATCGACAGATGGCCACGCACCATAATGGTCGTATCGTCTCCCTCTGACGCTTGATCTTCCCCCAACACCTCCCATCGTCGCAGTAGCGCGCGGATACGTTCGAGCAAGACCCGTGGCGAACATGGTTTTTTAACATAATCATCGGCCCCTATACGCAGACCTAACACTTCGTCAATCTCATCGTCTCTCGTGGTGCAAAACATCACAGGGATAGTCGACACGCGCCTCAGACGTTGCAACACATCCATACCATCGAGACCCGGCAACTTCGTTTCCAACACCAAAATATCAGGCAGAGACTTTGACAAAGCCTCCCATGCGGCGCGCCCATCGCCATAGCATTCAGCTTCAAACCCTTCAGCTTCAAGCATCATAGAGAGGGACATCATGTGACTGCGATCATCATCGACAAGAATTATTCTTGGCATCGGTACCGTCCTCTGATCGGCTCAACATTTTAACACTGATATCTATCACCACTTTCTGCAGTTTTGCCGATCTGTGCAACACGTAACTACGAATCAGCCTACAACTCGCAGAACTATGATGTGCAATTCGCTTCAGTGACGTTAATTTTGCCAAAGTCAAAAGATTATTGCGCCAAACTGCCGCTGATTGCGCTAACTACAGGTCCCAATACTGTTGATGGTCTATCGTCGCATGTTAAAGGCTGTTTGAGAAATGCAAGCCCAGGAGCAACGGCATGACCAATGGACGCGTAAACCCCCAATTCACCCTCGACGATCAAGGTATCACCGGGCTGGGGACTGTCTATTACAACCACCTGGAACCCACGCTCATCGAACACGCTTTGGCACGAGAAGAGGGCCAACTTGGGAAGGGTGGCGCATTCTTAGTTTCTACCGGCAAATTCACTGGCCGATCTCCAAAAGACAAACATGTGGTCAAAACCGCCTCTGTGGCCGATAGCATTTGGTGGGAAAATAATGCCGCAATGTCTGAAGCGGGTTTTGAGGCGCTCTATGAGGATATGATCGCTCACATGCAGGGGCGTGATTATTTTGTGCAGGACCTCTTTGGTGGCGCGGATCCCGCCAACCGCCTCGATGTACGCATGGTGACAGAGCTAGCCTGGCATGGGCTGTTCATTCGCCATATGTTGCGCCGGCCTGACGCTGACGAGCTACAAGAATTCACTGCCGATTGGACTGTGATAAATTGCCCATCCTTCCACGCGAGCCCCGAGCGCCACAATTGCGGTTCTGAGACTGTGATAGCGATGAATTTCGACCGCCGGATCATCCTTATTGGCGGCACTGAATATGCAGGTGAGAATAAGAAATCCGTCTTCTCGTTGCTCAACTATTTGCTGCCCGAAAAAGGCATTATGCCGATGCACTGCTCGGCCAATCATGCGCCTGGCAACCCAGTGGACACCGCCGTTTTCTTTGGGCTTTCGGGCACGGGCAAAACCACCCTTTCGGCGGATCCCTCCCGCGTTTTAATCGGCGACGATGAGCATGGCTGGTCTGATCGCGGCACCTTCAATTTTGAAGGTGGTTGCTACGCCAAAACCATCAACCTCAGTGCAGAGGCCGAACCAGAAATTTTCGCGACGACTGCGAAATT
>Ga0213861_10002355_pt1 | contig 16268 bp, 15 predicted proteins | sample PICome_4_FD_160110 | JGI IMG/M metagenome (GOLD analysis project Ga0213861, IMG submission 160110) | Coastal seawater microbial communities near Pivers Island, North Carolina, United States - PICO131 | ecosystem: Environmental > Aquatic > Marine > Coastal | place: USA: North Carolina... | reverse complement strand
TGAAGCTTTGCGGCTACGTGCGGCCCGACTTTGTGTCGTCGCCAACGGCCAAGTTATTAGCCAATCCCCTCGGGCCGAAGCAACGCTGTCGCTGCCAGGGCGTCCAAAATCATCTAGAAGACGGCACAGTCCAGACACCACGTAATTTCATACGCTCCCACACTGATGTTGAGTGGTGAAATCGTTGGACGTGGAAAGGTTGGTGCAAGATGCGGGATCCACAAAAGCGGCCATTGGGGAGCTGCCATACGAATGAGAACTCGCATCAAATTGCCGGCACAGCCTAAATCTATGCGCTCAATAATTGGCGCGGTGCTGTCAGACAAACTTGAACACCCGTAAAAGGCACCTCAAGTCAATCATCATGCGGCACAGAAATTGAACCACTCTGTGAGAGCAGTTGTACGTTTTTGCTTGAACAATTGCCTGCTTTCTAGATGTCTTTCATGATTGAAGTGGTTGTATATTTGGGCGTGATAACTGGTAAATTTCTGGAGCATTGCACAACTTTTAAACTTCTGCATCGCCCTTTCTTGTCGTCGAAATGGCAGGTGCGAATTTTCGCATCTGTTGTTGGACCGGCCTCCACAAAGCTGTCTATCCGCAACGCCAATTTCACGAAAAGCGGCACCGTAAGATGGTAACTTATCCGTTGTGATGATCTTAGGTGAGCCGTGTTTACGCATTGCTTTTATAAGGAACTTCTTCGCTGCAGCCTTGTTGCGTCGCCTCGTGACGTAACATTCAAGAACTTCCCCTTCATGATCAACAGCGCGCCATAGGTAAAAGCGTTCTCCATTTATTTTGACGAAGACTTCATCTAAATGCCATTGCCAGTTTGAGTGGTGCCCTGCCCTATTCTTACGGATTTCTCGCGCGAACTTTGACCCAAAACGTTCAACCCAAAACCGAACTGTTTCGTGACAGATATCGACGCCGCGTTCATGCAAGATGTCTTCTACCTGACGAAAACTCAATGGATAACGCACGTAATACATAACCGCCAAGCGGATGATTTTGGGAGACGTTTTGAAATATTTGAATGGATTATGTGCTGTCATCAACCAGAATTAAGGATTAGCCGCTTGCCCGTCAAGTTTGTCTGACAATGCCATAAAATCGCCCCGCACGGCTCAAGTTAGTTTTGTCTGACAATACCCAGGTTTAGGCTAGTTTGCTCTGACATGGCCTGCTTGACTGTTCGCTCTTTAAATTAGTACGCTTATGGAACGAATTAAAGTGATGAGTCATGATCGGATCAAAACACATCTCACGTAAGCTCTCGCGTAGTGCGGTGATGCAGGCTGTTATTAAAGAGGGTCCAATCTCGCGTGCAAGCGTGGCAAAGCAGACAGGTCTTTCAAAGCAAGTCGTGTCCGAGATCGTAAACATTTTGCAAGATGAGGGCTGGGTCCAAGAGACGGGTCGCACCAAAGGACATGTCGGACGCACCGCTGTTACCTATGAAATCGTTCCAGATGCGGCTTATATCTATAGTGTTGATCTTGGTGGCACAAAATTGCGTGCAGCAATTGTTGATCTCAATTGCCGTGTCATCGCGGAAAGTGTTGAGCCGACAGATTCCTTCGGTGGAGCAAGCATCATTAGGCAGATAGGACGCCTTTGTGCTGCTGCGGCACGGAAAGCTTGTGTTGCAAAAGATAGTGTACGCTTTGCTGTAATCGGTGTGCCGGGTGTACCCGACCACGCCGATGGATCGGTGCAAATGGCGCCTAATATTCCAGGCATTGACACAATTGATTTCCACTCCGGTGTAAGAGTTGAGCTTGGCTGTGATGTTGTTCTTGAAAATGATGTAAATCTCGCAGCTCTTGGCGAACAGTGGGCTGGATCCGGGATTGATTGTGAGAATCTAGCCTTTATCGCACTGGGAACTGGGATCGGTGCAGGTCTAATTCTGAATGGCCAATTAGTTAAGGGTGCTGCTGGAGCTGCCGGCGAATTGGGCTATATGGCATTTGGCGCGGACTCGTTTGATCCTGAGTCGCTTCGAGTTGGCGCGTTCGAGCGCGAAGCGGGATCAATTGCACTGAAAACACGATATTTGACCTTGTCTGGCAAAAATTTGGGCGTTCCAGAAATCTTCAACGAGGCGAATGAAGGTGATGAAAATGCGAAACAAGTGTTGCGTGATACTGCGCGGCTTGTTGCGCGTGGCATTGCCACGCTTGCTGCAATTACGGACCCAGATATCGTTGTGCTTGGCGGTTCGATTGGGCATCGATCAGAGCTGCTTATGGACATACAAACGGCCCTAGCACTATGTTTTCCGCGCCCTCTACGCATCGAAACAAGTAAACTTGGTAGACATGCCGCATTAGTTGGTGGCGCGGCTCTTGGGCTTTCTTATTTGCATCATACGCTCTTTGCTGACGGCTTGGCTGGTGTTGATATTTCACTTCCTGAACTCCGCGCACCAGATTGGGAAGTCGCCCCATAATGCATGGTGGTCAACGTCAAGGTACAGCGATTGCTCGCGCGACACATTGGGCGAACAAATTGATCCTCCTTGACGAACCAACGGCCGCGCTCGGCGCTGCTGAGACTGCATCGGATGACTTCAAGGCTGGTTTCAAAGTAGCAAAATGGAGAAGGTTTTGTCCTCAATAGAAGCTATAAAGTCGCTCATCTGATCTCAAGTAGTCTTCTCTGACAGTGCCAATCTCACCGAGCATTGAAGATTTCGACTTAAATCTCTAGATACTTTCTTTGGAAAAAGTCTTTTGCCAAAAAAATGTCTCAACCATAATGGGTGTGACATGCTCTCTGTAATTGTGAAGAAAGCGAGGCATCACATCATGGATGACAAAATATTTGCTTCTCGGCATATGAGCGAAGCAATGTCCCTAAATGATACGATAGACACACGGCGTGGTCGATATCTTCGCTGTGGATGATGCCCAAAAACCCAGCTTTTGTCCCTAATCAGACAAATAATCAGGCATCCAGCCAGAAATTCACCGCGCAACCTGAGAGAGGTATAAAATTGCAGCTTGGTAAATTATGGCTGATTATTCCGGCCATTTCAGTTGCCAGCCTTTGGCCATCCAGCTGTCAGGGCGGCGGCTACTAGCCCTGTTTATATATATGGTTATACGGTATTTAACGTCATACAATATTTCTCTTTTATTCCATACGCTTACCAGTCTTACCGTCAAAGAAATGCAGCTTGTCAGACGCCACATGGAACTGCAATTCCCGGCCCACGCGCAGCTTTACTTCTTCGGTAGTTCTACTGATTATTTCGCCGAAAGGTGCATTGCAAGTAACGATCGTTTCATGCCCCATGGGTTCGATTACCGAAGGGGTGACGGACACTGAAATAGCCGATTTCGGCTTGGTTGTAGTGCTGGCCAGTTGCATATGTTCAGGCCGGAAACCGACCGTCACACGCTTGCCCACCTTGGCCAGACATTTCGGCATCGCAATAACAGACCCATCATCCGTTTTCAGCGCCGTCCCGCGTCCGGCAGCCTCGACTATGCCGGTCACAAAATTCATCGCTGGCGAGCCAATAAACCCAGCCACAAATTGAGTTTTCGGGGTTTTATAAACTTCATCCGGCGTGCCGACCTGCTCAATCCGCCCGTTACACATAATCACAATCCTGTCGGCCAGCGTCATTGCCTCAACCTGATCATGCGTCACATAAATCGTGGTCGTTTGCACCTGTTGATGCAGCAGCTTCATTTCGGCGCGCATTTTGTGGCGCAACTTGGCATCAAGGTTCGATAACGGCTCGTCAAACAAAAACACTTTTGGCTTGCGCACGATGGCGCGGCCCATGGCAACTCGCTGTTTTTGCCCGCCCGACAGCTCGCCCGGCCGCCGCGCCAGCAACTCCTCAAGGCCCAGAATAGCCGCCGCCTCATTGGTGCGTTTCTCGATCTCCGGCTTGCCAAGCTTTTGAGCCCGCAACCCAAACGAGATATTATCAAAGACGTTCATATGGGGATACAGCGCGTAACTCTGGAACACCATCGCAATATCACGGCTTTTGGGGTGGACGTTATTGACCAGCTTGCCATCGATTACGATATCGCCGGAGGTGATTTCCTCCAGCCCCGCGACCATACGCAATGTGGTAGATTTACCGCATCCTGACGGCCCAACAAAAACCACAAATTCACTGTTCTTGATGGTCAGATCAAAATCCTGCACCACAACTGTATTTCCAAACTTTTTGGTCAGCTTGGTAATTTTTACCTCGGCCATGATTATTCCTTCCCGCCCGCCAGCTTGCGCGCCTGTTCATTGCGATCAACATTCGCCCTGTCTATCTGCAAGCGAAGGCGTTCGGTCTCATTCTGCAAGGTCTGCAATGTCACGCTGTATCCAGCCAGAGAAGCAGCCATTGATTTTGCCCCCGGTCCGCCGGGCAAATCACGAATCGCAATAAAATAGGCAGCGCTTGTCGCCTGTTTCAGCTTGTCTTTTGATAGTGTAGGAAGTTTGCCAATCGCCGTTTCGAACGCATTTGCAAAATCCTGATAATCAACCTGATCTAGGGGAACCCCTTGGGCAAGTGAGCTTTTTGATAGCGCGTGCGCAACCCCGTGTGCCGCCCGGAAACTGATGCCCTCTTCGCGGACCAGCGTGTCGGCCAGTTCGGTAATCGTTGCCATCGAAAGCTGGATCCGGCGTTGGACGGACTCCCTGTTGATCTCCATCGCAGTGATGAAGTCGCCAAGCAAAGGCAGCGCGTGCGATAGCCTGTCAAATACGGCAAAACCGGCAGCCTGTGTTTCGCGCTCGGAATCATTCATGTCGGCAAAGGGGGTGTTATGCATCGTCTGCACAATCTGTTCCGCACCGCCCGCCGCCAGCGACAGCTTTAAACGCAGATGCTCCAGCGGCACCGGATTACGCTTTTGCGGCATGATCGACGATATCTGCACAAATCCATCAGGAACATCAATCTGGCGAACCTCAAAACCGGTCCATGTCACCAAATCCTGCACAAGGCGCCCAAGATGCAGACAGCCCAGCCTGATCGAACTGTAGCAACTGGTGATATGGTCGACACCGGCAATGGCCCCATAGGAATTTTCAACAATATCGGAAAAGCCCAGCAGCCGAGCAATCTCGGCCCTATCCAACGGAAATCCAGACGTGGTAATCGCGGCAGCCCCCATCGGACACAAATCTATATCGCCCAGCGCGCTGAGGATGCGCCGCATATCGCGCAAAACAAATTCAATCGCCGCACCCAGATAATGCCCAAGAACCGATGGCTGGGCCGGCTGTCCGTGCGTGTATAGCAGGACCACCTCATCCTTACCTTTTTCAGCCCGGCGGATCAGCTTTTCTGCCAGCGCGGAAAATTCATCCAGCATATTCAATAGCCGCAGACGAAGCTCCATCCGAAACATCGTGTGTTCAATGTCATTGCGCGACCTGCCGGTATGTAATTTACCCGCAACCTCGGCGCCAACAATCGTGCCTAATTCCTGCTCTACGAGGAAAAACAGATCTTCAAAGCTGCCATCAAACGGTACATTTGCCCACGGCTTAGTGCGGTGAATTTCATCCAGAGCGGCCAGAATGTCAGCGCATTCACCGGCAGATAATAGCCCCTGTTTCGCAAGCATAATTCCGTGCGCGACGTTGATATCATGCAACGCATCCGAGAAAAATGTGCGGTAGATGTCAAGGTCCGGCGCAAGCACGGACCGCGCGTAAACCTCGGCAGGAAATTTATCAAAGTTCTGATCCATACGGCTACCCTTTTAATCCGGCAAGCATGACACCGCGAATGATGAATTTTTGTAAAAGTAGAAACACCAACAATGTTGGAATTGTCGCTAGACACGACGCGGTCATTACGATTTCCCAATCCTGCTGAAACTCTCCGTTGAAGGATGCAAGCCCAACCGGGATGGTGTAAATATCAGGATCGTTACTGACAATCAACGGCCAAATGAACGCCGTCCAGTTCCCCAGAAAATGAAAAATCGCCAAGGCTGACAACGCAGGCACCACCAACGGCATGGCTATGCGCCACCAAATAGCAAATTCGGACCAGCCATCAATGCGCGCGGCATCAATCATCTCGTCGGGCAAATTCATGAAAAACTGCCGCATCAAAAACGTGCCAAACCCCGTCATCAAACCGGGAAAGGCTATCCCCCAATATGTATCAATCCAACCGAATGTGCGGGACATCATATACCACGGGATAATCAGCATTTCGGTCGGAATCATCAACGTGCTGAGGATCGCAATGAAGACGAATTGACGCCCCCGAAATTCAAACTTGGCAAGCGTATAGCCAACCAACGAATCGAAAAACAGCACTGATACCGTACTGAAAGTGGCCACCCAGAGCGAGTTCAGCATCCACCGCAGAAATTTGGATTCATTCAGTATGAAGATATAGTTTTCGAGGCTTGGTTGATCCGGGATAATGCTGAGCGAATAGATTTCCTGGCCCGTTTTGAATGAGGTAGAGGCCATGAAAACAATCGGCGTTATCATGACAATACCGCCAAGAAACAATAGCGTCCAAAGAACGATACGTCCCGGTCTCATGCGTTCTAGCCGCTGGATTATAGCTGTATTATCAGTCATCATTTTTTCCGCATAAGCCAGAGTTGCAATCCGCTTACTGTCAGCAAGATTAGGAACAGGATTACGGTCAGCGCGGACGCATACCCAAGCCTGAATTCATCAAATGCATATTCGTAAATCATCAGCACAAGTGGCTTGGTAGCGTTCAAAGGACCGCCGGCGCCATCCGCACTCATGGTGTAGACCTGATCAAAAATCCGTAAAAATCCGATCGTCGAAACAATCGTCAGGAAAACCACCGTTGGCTTAAGCGATGGGAGGGTAATTTCACGCAGGATTTGCCAACGGCTGGCCCCATCAATCTCCGCCGCCTCAAAATAGCTTTTCGGAATGGCCCGGATACCAGCAATGAAAATCACGATCTGAAAGCCAAGACCTGCCCAGACAGCCGGGGCCATAATCGCATACAGTGCTTGTTCAATCGATTTTAGAAACGGCTGCTGAGGGATGCCCACCCATGACAGCATGATGTTGAAATACCCAATCGGCATCGGTTGATAAAACCATCGCCACACCCACGCCATTGCCACAGCAGTGGTCAAAAACGGAATGAAATACAGCGCCCTGATCCAGTCATGTCCGAAGGTAATTTCGTTCAGCCAGTAGGAAATGAAAAACGCCACGACCAGACTGATGGGAACGCCGATAGCCGCGTATTTAACGGTATTCCAAAGAACCAGCCAGAAATCCTCATCGCCCAAAATCTTCTCATAGTTGCGAAGACCAATAAATTTTTTGGCGCCCAACAAGTTCCATTTCAGGGTTGATACATAAAATGCCTCAAAAGTCGGATAGAACCTGATCGTCGTATAAAACACAATCGGAACCAACAAAAACAGCCATGCAGTGACAGCCAGTTTCTGATTGATCGTCAGCCTATTCCAGAATGCCAAAAACATGAGCCAGATAACACCTAAAAAGAGAGGAACGCTAAAACTCTAAAGCCATAATTCTGAAATTCAAATATACGGACTTTCGAATGTGAAACTGAAAGTGTGGGCGAAACAGAGAAGGCCTTAATAAATGGGCAACACCGCACTGGATTTACCAATGGGTGTTGCCTAATTTTTACGCCAACTCAACTAGCGTACCTGCTTAGTTATCGTAGAATTCATCAAGCACTTCCTGCTCGTCCTCGGCAACCTCTGCAAGGGCTTTTGCTGGTGTCATGCCTTTCAGAATCACCATGTCATAGGCATCGATAAGCGCCTGGCGCTGTGGCTTTTCTGAAATAAAGTTGGTTGCAGTAGCATAGGAAAGTCCACGAATGAACGGCCCATACATCGGGTGTGATGTGTTCGCATCAACCAGTGCAACCGACGGCTTGGCTGGCAATTCGCCGACGGTGTCCAACCAGACCTGCATCGCCTCGTCAGAGGTCAGGTACTGCATGAACTTGTTGGCAGCAACCAGTTTCTCGCCTTTGGCCTTGGAGCTAATGCCGTTCACCCAGTAGGAGGAGAAGTTGTAGCGCGCGCCGTTGTGACCCGGCAATTCTGCAATCGCAAAATTCAGCCCGTCCTGCTTTTTGAAGCTGGAAATACGGAAGGATCCGTCAATAATCATGCCAGCATTGCCAGCTTTGAAGGCGTCCTGACCGCGATTCATAAAGCCGTTTGAACCAACTTTATGCGTTGCTTCCATGTCCGTAAGAAAGGCCAGCGCTTTTGCACCTGCATCAGAATTATAGGCGACTTTCGTGCCATCATCAGAATAAGGCTGACCGCCGTAAAGGCGTGTCAGAACTTCACGCCACCAATGGTGATCCTGTCCGTCCGTATCAATCGCATAGCCAATATTCAGATAGTTGCCATCAGCATCTTTTTTGGTCAGCTTTGCTGCATATTCAACCATCTCGTCCAATGTTTTTGGCGGACCTGAAAGACCAGCTTCTGCAAACAAATCTGTGTTGTAGAACAGTGCCAGCGATCGCACAGCCGTGGGCAATCCCCAATATTCGCCGTCAGATTCCATTGATGAAACCATCGGGAAGAAGTTCTTTTCAATCTCTGAATGAGAGAAAACCGACTTGTCCAGCGGCTGAATCAACCCTGAATCACGGTAATCGTTCAACCATCCATAAAACAACTGCACGACATCTGGACCGTCGCCCGCAGATACAGCAATCGCCACTTTCTTGCGGTAATCAGCATATGGGAAATGTGTCTGTTTGACGGTGATATCCGGGTTGGCCGCTTCAAAATTCGCGATCAACTTGTCAATCGCATCCACGCGGCTTTGGTATGTATACTGCCAATATTCGATTTCAACTGCCGATGCCATACCGGCCCACAGAAACGCTGTACCGGCAATTGTTGCCGCAAACGTTGACTTTAAAAACTTTTTCATTCTTCTCTCCGTTGCATTTTCTGTTATTTAAAGGTAATTACAACTGGTAATGTTAAATACCTATGTGACAGCCTCAAAGCTTGTCAAATGAAATGTATGATCACGGGACTAAAAAATGTATGAAATCTGGCCCAAACGTGGGCTTTTATCCCCCTTCACCAGTCTGATCGGCTGTTTTTTGAATTGACTTAACGATGACTACAGAACCCAGATACGCCGTTTTATATGGATATTTAAATCAGCGGATCTCCAACGGGGAGTTCGCGGTCGGGGATTATCTGCCGTCCGAGGACACCCTTGCCAAGTCTTATGGGGTTAGCCGTCCAACGGTGCGCCGGGCGTTGGAGCAACTCGATCGGATCGGCCTTATTGACCGGCGGCGCGGTGATGGCACGAGGTTATTATCGTTAAAACCCACCCCAAATCTTCAATACACCACCCGTCCGGCAGATGATTTGCTGTATGGGCGCGGCGCCGAAAGGGTCGTTCGCAGGATAAGCATGATGAGCGCCAATGCGCCACTGGCCGCCAAACTGGACAACCAGCCTGGCAAGAAATGGATGCACATCCAGCAGCACCGTTGCGACAAGGACACCGGCAAGATTGTTGTCTGGGGCAATGTCTATGTGGACAGCAAATATCGTGACATAGCCGATGAGATTAGCACCTATGACGGATTTATCTGTGACCTGATCGAAGAGCGGCACGGCGTTACGATCTCCGACATTCATCAAGAACTTATACCGCTTATTATCCCTGACGAGATTGCCGAGGAAATGGGATTGCCCAAGGGCGCGCTGGGGCTGGAGATGATCCGGCGCTATCGCAATTCAGCCCAAAAAGCGATCGAGGTTTCCATAAATATTTTTTCGGCTGACCGCACCAATTATCAATTCACCCTCAAGCGAACCAGAAAAGTGAGTGACGCGTGAAAAAGTCTTCGATCACTAATCAAGAAACGCGCAACCCGATCCGTGAGCTATATAGCTGGCTGAAATCTCTGCAATCTACATTGTGTTTTATGCAGACCGGTGCCCACCCCGATGACGAAACCACCCGGTTACTGGCTGCGCTTTCACTGGGGCAAGGCGCTCATATTGTTTATGTGAATGCGGTGCGCGGCCAAGGCGGGCAGAATGCTTTGGGCCCGGAACGCGGCGATGCGCTGGGCTATCTTCGCACTGAAGAGCTGATCGCAGCGATGGCGTTGATCCGCGCTGATCTTGCATGGTTAGCAGAAACTGACGATGACCCAATCAGGGATTTTGGCTTTTCAAAATCCGACGAGCAGACTTTCGGTTATTGGGGCGAGGAACATTCGCTGCGCCAAATGATCAAGATTGTCAGAATGTTCAAGCCGGATATTCTGCTCCCAACATTTCTGGACGTTCCGGGCCAGCACGGACATCACCGAGCCGTGACCCAAGTGACCCTTTCTGCGTTCGATTTAGCTGCCGACGACAGCGTTTACCCTGACCTGAATTTAGGAAGCTGGCAGACCAATGCGCTGTATCTTCCAGCATGGGGCGGCGGCGGCGGATCTTATGATGATGAAGTCCCCCCACCCAACGCAACGCACCAAGTTGATACCGGCGAATTTGATGCAGTTTATGGCGGCACATACGCACAAATTGGCGAATGGTCACGGGCCAGTCACGCCACCCAAGGCATGGGACGCCTGCTGGACGAAGAAAACTGGCCAGTGCAATTGCACCAGCTAAAGACCGCATCCAACACCCCGTTTGCGGATAAGCTGACTGAAAATCTGCCAACAACGTTGGCAGAGATGGCTGAATTTTGTTGCGGAAAGCCTGGCAAAAAGGCGGCCCTAAGGGCATCCGAATTGGCAGCAGAGGCACTGGCGGCGTTTCCAGATATTGCCAGCGTCATCCCGGCTTTGTGTGAATTGCAGAAATGTCTTGATGTGATGGAGGGCGAAGTTACCCAACCTCATCGCCACCGCATTCAATTGAAAAAGGCACAAAACGCGATGGCCATGAGCGAAGCCTGCCAAATGCAGATATCCTTTGGTGTGACCCCTGGAATACCCGTGATTGGCGCCGCCGCAACTGCGCGTATCAGTTGGCATCAGGCCGAAAAGGCCGGTCTGGAAATAAATAATGCCAGTTGGCAAGATCCGCTAGGAGCCATTGATGCATCTGGTTTTGTTGCTGGTATGGAGGATGGCAAACGCCGTAGCTTTTCCTCTGAATTCAGCTTTACTGGCGACACACCGACACCCGTGATGACGGGTTGGCACGGCGTTTCAGTGCGGCCATCAACGCTGCACGCGCAAGTGGAATTCACCGTGCGCGGAACAAAGTTTCAGCGCACATTAATGCCAGATCAACCGCTTGGCAGCACGCCGCCCCTGACCGCTACAATTAATCCGGCCAAGCATTTGGTCATTCTGAATAAGCCTAAAAACCTGTCGCTGCAACTGGCGGTTATGCAAGATGCCGCCTCAGGGACTTCTCTTACCACAGACGAAATCTCCCTGAACACGGCACCAAATTCTGCCGATGCTTTAATAGTGAATACTGCCAACACTTTGCAAAAAGGCGGCTCTTTCACCTTTGATGTGGCACTGTCTGATAATCTGCGCCAAGGCCGCTATAGTTTAGCTGCGCACGCTGGCGGTGTGCCTTTGCTATCATCCCAGACCCTTACCTACCCACATATCCGCACACAAACTCGTTTTCAGCCCTGCAAGACCGACATTGTTGCCGTCGATACTGCCTCTCTTCACGGCATCCGGGTTGGCTGGATTGATGGCGGCGTTGACCGCGCGTGGTTCTGGACCGAACAGTTGGGTGCAAGTGTGACGCAGCTGGATGACAACACCCTTTTATCAGGTAATCTAAATGGATTTGACGTCATTGTCAGTGGTGTTTTTGCTGGCGGTACACGCCCCATTAATCAGGCTATGGATCGCCTTAAAGGATGGATGCAGGCAGGAGGGCGTTATGTCAGCCAGTATCACCGTCCGCAGGATAACTGGATTTCGGGGCAAAGTGCGCCTTATGATCTGATGCCGGGCAGCCCTTCTATCAGATGGCGGGTAACGGACGCCGACGCGTTAGTAAAAATTCTGGTACCGGACCATGAGTTAATGGCCGGGCCGAACCAGATCACCTTGGCAGATTTCGACGGTTGGGAAAAGGAACGCGGCCTCTATTTCGCGTCCGAATGGAGGGATGAATACACCCCAATTTTGGCGATGTCCGACGCTGGTGAAGAGCCATTGTATGGCAGCCTTGTCCATGCACACGTAGGCAATGGTTCGCACGTCCACTGTGCCTTGAACCTGTTTCATCAGATGGACCAGCTTGTACCCGGAGCGTTTCGCATTTTCACCAATCTGTTACAAGTCGGCCGACGTTAAGCGTGCAAATGAAAAACGATAATCTTGGCGGATTGCGGTATCTCGTTTTTAACGAGGTATTCATGCTACTCCACATCTTAATTGTCAAAATTATTGCGGGTGATTTTCCAGCAATTCAGATCGTGTTTATCCGTTGCCTTGCCAGCAGCATCATTCTGCTGCCCCTATTTATCACGCAAAAACGGCTATCCGAAATGAACCAAGATTTAGGGCTAAATGCGCTGCGCGTGGGATTCACTACCTTGGCAATTACTATCAACTTTTTCACGATTTCACAAATCCAATTGGCACAGGTCAGCACCATCGGATACCTGCGCCCGGCAGTGGTATCTGTAATTGCATGGTGTTTCCTTGGCGAACAGCAAAGCTGGTATCGCTGGGGGGTGATTGCGGCAAGTTTCGCCGCCATTTGGTTAATATTCAGCCCCGAAAGCAGCTTTCTGCAACTAGTGGCATTGCTGGCGGTTGCAGGAATGTTTTGCGGTAGTGCCGCGACTATCTTGCAAAAACATTTATCAAAAACGATGCGCGACTTGCCGCTGATGGGCTGTTATTCAATCGGCGTCGCCATCACATCATGCCCATTTGCGGTGTATTTTTGGAAATCCCCAAGCGTCGAAACCTGGATATTGATGATTATGACCGGGCTATTAGCAACCAGCGCCCAGCTATTTTTCATCCGCGCATTTCGTAATTCCGAGGCATCATTTCTGGCTCCGATGTTTTACTTCCACATCATTCCCGTCACCGCCATCGGCTATTTCTTTTTCGATGAATTGCCAAGCAAAAATACGGTCATCTGCGCATTTTGTATTCTTGCCAGCCTGATCGGCTTGGCCGTGTTGGAAAAAAGGCGCTCCACCGCTTCCCAAAAAATAAGTAAATAGAAAAAGGTTTAGGTCGTTATGAAGAATAGGTTTAATATAGATATTTATGACAAACGCGACAGCGCCGAGGCGGCCACTGCGGCGGCTATTATTTTCTATGCTGAAAATAATTCGGCACCGGTTATTGGCCTTGCAACCGGCAACACCATGACCGGCGTTTATAAAAAACTAGTCGATAGGGAGGCGCGCCAGCCCGGAATGTTCAACGCTTGTCATTTTATCCAGCTTGACGAGATGGTGGTGCTGGGCGGGATCGGGGATAACCATTCGAAAGCCGGAATTTTTAATACTGACATCCAGCAGCAATTTCTTGGCCAGCTAAACGGTAGATATGCCAGCTTTATCGGCCTTCCTGCTAGTTTTGATGATCCAGATAAAACGGTGGCCAATCACTTGGATAAAATTGCTGCACTGGGCGGGGTGGATATCCAGCTTTTGGGCATCGGCGTGAACGGTCATATTGGTTTCAACGAGCCCCCCAGCACCCAAGATAGCATCTGCCGCATTGTGTCTTTGGCGGAGTCAACAATTGCCCTTGGCGGGTATCCTGCTAACAGCGTCGGACTGACACTTGGCGTTGCCGAGATCATGGCATCGCAGCGCATCATTATGCTGGCCACATCCGATCAGAAGTCAAAAATAATGGCCAAAGCATTATCAACCCGACCTACCCCTGATTGCCCCGCCAGCCTGTTGCGAAACCACCCTGATTTACACATTATTTTAGATCGCGACGCATCCTCTATCATCAACTCATACCAACAGAAAGTGGATCAAAATGCGATATTTACACACCATGGTTAGAATTTCCGACGTCGACGCTTCGCTGCATTTTTATTGCGAGCTTCTGGGACTGGAAGTGGCCAAAACAATCGAAAATAAAAAGGGGCGCTTCACCATTTATTTTCTGTCCACACCGTCAGACCGCGCACATTATGAGGAAACCCGTTCACCAGCGCTGGAGCTTACCCACAACTGGGACCCGGAGGAATACGAAACTGGCCGCAGTTTTGGCCATCTGGCATACCGCGTTGACGAGATCTATGAGCTGTGCCAACGCCTGATGGATGCGGGCGTTACCATCAACAGGCCGCCCCGTGATGGCAACATGGCCTTTGTTCGCTCACCCGACGGCATTTCAATTGAATTGTTGCAAGAAGGCGGACCAAAAGCCATAGCCGAACCGTGGGCATCCATGCCAAATTCCGGCAGTTGGTGATTAATCAGTGCTGTCAGACAAATGAGAACTCGCATCGGATTGCTAGCGCAGCCTGAATCTATGCGCTCAATAATTGGTGCCACGAAGCGAGCGTAGCGGCGTGATTGAGGTGAATTGCGGGGGTTTTTTCATCCCTAAACGCCATAGACCAACGTTATTCACTTTAACGAAGCTAAAGTGGAAAACGAACACCAAGCGCCACAGCCAGGCGGATGATCTCTGGGCTTGTTTTAAAGTACCTGAATGGAGAGTGTTTTGTCATACGGCGACGCTAGGAAACAGCCCGCCCCGTCTCAAGCTCGTTTTGTCTGACAGTGCCAACGTGCGAGACAATGCGCCGATCTTTTGCAGCCGCCGCGTCATCCAACCAAATACTAAAGAGGTCACCATCCGTGGCAGCTTGCGTAGAAATGGCGATAAGTAACGGATTGGCATGAGCGCCCTGTGCAGTTTCAATTGCTTCAATAAAGGCATCGTGTGGGCCGCGTACTTGCCCCACCTCATCTAAAATGGCCAAGACAGGCGACAGCCCGTGAGCGGTCCCACTCTCTGCGCTTATGGCTTTAAATTCAACATTACAAATCAAACCCACCAGCATCTTTTGCGATGGTACGATCCGCACAATCTTGGACAGCTCAGGCGACAGTCTAACCATTTTTTCAGCCAGTTTAAAAACCAAGCTGGCCTGATCTCGCGATCTAGCACCACTGATGATCTGGCTGTTTTGCCTTGCTTCTGGCCCAACCAAATGGGCCAGCAGTATGGCTGCGATCAGTGCAGACTTGCCGTTCTTTCTTGCCACAGACAAATACGCGCGACTGGTGCCGTGCGGGTTATCAAACACATCCAGAATAAACTTGCGCTGGAACTTCATCAGCTTGATCGGCTGACCAACCTGAGCGCCTTCTGGGATTAGGCAATAATGCTCAATAAATGCACAAATCTTTTCGCCGCGTGTCATGTAGATGCAACTTTCGTAACGTAACATTTGACACCCAGAAGACATCTCAAGTCGTCTAAAGTCACGAAGTTCAAGACCATAATGAAAGGAGAATACAATGTCATATTACACAGTTTCGCATTGGCTAGCCGATGAATGGACAGATGAAATGGAAGGAATTGCTAAAGATAAATTTGGCCCCATGGTTATGTCGTGTGGTGCTAGTTCAGTCGATTTTATCCGAACCGGTGCTAAAGCAATGTGCGTCGTAACCAAATATAAAGATGAAGCAACTGGAACGGCTGCCGTGGCAAAGATTGCTGAAATTCGCGGTCAAGCCGCATCAACGCTGCCAATCAAGATGGTTTCTGACGTTAAAGGTTCTGCATTCGTAAGTATGTAATTTAATGAGCGGGCTGAGCGATCAGCCCCTCAACACCAATATCCCTTAAAGCCGCTCTTGCCTCGCCCTCAACCTTAGCCGATCCATTGATTGTGCGCGGATCAGAGGCCGTTTGGTTTAGTGACATTGATCGGATAACAGCCAGCTGACGCCGCTCCAGCGTATCAATAACCGATAGAAACGGGTTTGGAATTGGGGTGCCGCGCTTATTCTCAATCATCATCCCCATGGCGTCTAACTCAATCTGAGCAGCGCGGATGTCAGCTTCCATCTTCACGATTTTAGCCAACAAGATTAGGTCCATGTCACGCCAGTCTGACCTCGCGCGGGCGCGGGTGAACTGGTGCCAAATTATCTGCTCCGCCTCACTGCGTAGCTCGGTGCTGTCAGACGAATGCGAACTAGTCTCTGCAAGGACAATGAAGCCGCCCGTTATGCCACACCGAGTTGACGCCACTCAGCAAGAGCGTCGGTTCGGTTGAGCTTGAAATTTG
>Ga0213861_10002352_pt1 | contig 16288 bp, 17 predicted proteins | sample PICome_4_FD_160110 | JGI IMG/M metagenome (GOLD analysis project Ga0213861, IMG submission 160110) | Coastal seawater microbial communities near Pivers Island, North Carolina, United States - PICO131 | ecosystem: Environmental > Aquatic > Marine > Coastal | place: USA: North Carolina... | reverse complement strand
GGCATTAGTAAGCATATCAAGAATATTAGTTGGCGTATTGTTCATTTTTTCTGGATTTATAAAACTAAACGATCCACTAGGGTTTTCTTATAAACTCCAAGAATATTTTAGTCCAGATGTATTGAATATACCATTCCTAGAGCCTTATGCTTTAATAATTTCAGTTTTAGTAGTGGTTTTTGAAGTTGTTTTAGGCGTCTTTTTACTCATTGGATATAAACCTAAATTTACGGTTTGGAGTTTACTTGTAATGATTGTATTCTTCACGTTTTTAACGTTTTATGCAGCCTATTTTGAAAAGGTAAAAGATTGCGGCTGTTTTGGCGATTTTATTAAGTTGAAGCCTTGGGAAACGTTTTGGAAAGATGTTGTGCTTTTAGTATTGATTATTATACTTTTTGTAGGTGTAAAACATATTCAACCCGTATTTGGAAAACTTTCAATTACAGTTTTAGCATTGCTTAGTTTTATTATTAGTTTATGGTTTGGGTATCATGTGTTAATGCATTTACCATCCATAGATTTTAGAGCTTACGCCATAGGAAAGAATATTCATGAAGGCATGATTGTTCCAGAAGATGCACCAAAACCCATTCAGGAATATAGTTGGAAGTTTAATATTAATGGAGAAGAAAAGGTTATTAAAACTAATGGATCATATCCGTCAGTTGATGGTGATTTTGTAAGTGTTGAAACTAAGGTAATCCAAGAAGGTTATACACCTCCGGTAGTTGATTTCTCGATTGAAAGTGCAGATGAGGATTTAACTACACATTTTTTAGAACAAGAAAATCTAGTTGTCGTGGTATCTTATAATTTAGAAAGCATAGAACGTTCTGGAGCTATAAAGCTAAAGGCTTTACAAGATTACGCTAGAAAAAATAATTATCAAATAATAGGTTTAACAGCGTCAGGAGAAGAAGCAAAACAACGTATTAACGACGCTTATAATATTGATTTCGAATGGTATTTATGTGATGAAAAAGCGCTTAAAACCGTGGTGCGTTCTAATCCAGGGATTTTAGAGTTAGATAAGGGGCTTGTGAAACAAAAAGTCCATTGGAATGATATGGATGATTTAGAACTGCCTAAAGTTGAAAGAAAGCCTGAACCAAAAAAAGTTATAGACACTATTGCTTATTTTGTAAACGATGAACCTTCAACAAAAGAAGTTGTTGAAGCTATAGATTCAGAAAGAATTGAAAGTGTAAACGTCCTTAAGGATTCTATTCAACTTAAAGCATTAAATACTCAGAACAATACCTTTTACACAGGAATAATAGAGGTTAAACTTAAAGATGAATAATTAACTCAACGACAACTGATAAACTATCTACTAAATAAAATATTTTACGCGTTACTTACATTAATTGGAGTAGTTACTGTTATCTTCTTTTTATTTAGTGTACTCCCTGGAGACCCTGCTCAAATGATGATGGGGCAAAATGATGATAGCGAACAGTTAGCTATTGTTAAGAGGAAATACGGATTCGATAAACCCATCAGCACGCAGTATTTATATTACTTGAACGATTTATCACCGATCTCATTTCACTCAAACAATTCAGAAGACTATACGTTTTTAAGAGAGGGCAAGTATGGTGCCACAAAATTATTTTCATTAGGCAGTACTACAACAGTTATAAAGAAACCTTATTTAAGAGAATCTTTTGCTAAACAAGGTAAAAGAGTTAGTGAAGTGTTGGCTGAAACCTTGCCAAATACATTTGTTTTAGCAGTTTCGGCAATTGTTATTGCTATAATTTTGGGTGTTTTTTTAGGGATTATTTCAGCATTATATAAAGATAAATGGCTGGATAAAACCATTCAAATTTTTAGTACGCTAGGAATGAGTATTCCATCCTTTTTTAGCGCCATATTATTCGCATGGTTCTTTGGCTATTTGTTACATGATTTCACCAATTTAGAAATGACAGGAAGTCTATATGAACTTGATGATTTTGGAGAAGCCTTTCATATTAAATGGAAAAACTTAATACTTCCAGCGGTAGTTTTGGGTATCCGTCCGTTGGCTGTCGTTATTCAATTAATGCGTAACTCTTTGTTGGAGGTATTCAACCAAGATTATATTCGAACTGCACGCGCTAAAGGCTTAAGTGAATTTCAAATCATAAAAAGACATGCTGTTAAAAACGCACTAAATCCCGTAGTTACAGCTATTTCTGGTTGGTTTGCATCTATGTTAGCAGGAGCTGTTTTTGTAGAGTATATTTTTGGATGGAATGGCTTGGGTAAAGAAATCGTAAACGCACTAAATACTTTAGATTTACCAGTAATTATGGGTTCGGTGTTAATTATCGCGGTAATGTTTGTAATTATCAATATTTTTGTCGACTTAATTTATGTTTGGTTAGATCCAAAAGTTAAATTACAATAGTTTTGCCATTTCTGCGAAGGCGAACATCTTATCACAAAACAATAAAATCATGAATAAATTAAAATACATAATAGTTTTATTAATTAGTTTTTTAAGCTGTTCAGAAGAACCAACCCAATTTTCAGAGGAAGCTTTAAATGATGTATTTGAGACTTTAAATGGTGATAGCATTGTATTTAAAGACATCTTAGAAGCTCATAAAGGAAAAACTATAGTTATAGATATTTGGGCATCTTGGTGTAGTGATTGTATTAAAGGTATGCCTAAAGTGAAAGCATTACAAGAAGAAAATAAAGACGTTGCCTATATTTTTATGTCTTTAGATAGAACGCAGGAAGCTTGGATTAGAGGCATAAAAAAATACGATGTACAAGGAGAGCATTATTTTATGCCTTCTGCTAAGAAAAGCGCATTTGCAGATTTTGTAAATATTAGCTGGATTCCTAGATATATGGTAATAAATAAAGCTGACGAAATCGTTGTATTTGATGTTATTGAAGCTGATGACAATAAGTTAATAGAAGCATTAAAAAATTAACTATTTTTGTATATGAAAACAAGAATAATAAATTTATAAATAAAGATATCCCTCTCTATTTAAGAGGTTAGCACAACATTATGAGAAAAAACATCGTAGCAGGAAACTGGAAAATGAACAATGATTTATCGGCATCTAAAAAGCTGGCAAATGAAGTTGCGAAATTAGTTAAGAAAAGTAAAGTAAAAGGGACTAAGGTTATAATAGCTCCAACGTTTGTGAATTTAGAACGTGTAGCTAAAGCAACTAAAAAATCAAAGGTTAAAGTAGCTGCTCAGAATATGCATTTTGCAGAGAGTGGCGCATTTACAGGAGAGATATCTCCGAAAATGTTAAAATCGATAGGTGTTAAAACGGTTATTTTAGGACATTCAGAACGTAGAGAATATTTTGGTGAGGATGACGCGCTATTAGCAAAAAAAGTAGATGCAGCTTTAGAAAATAAAATGGATGTTATATTCTGCTTTGGTGAAGTTTTAGAAGACAGAAAGTCTGGAAAACAAGAGCACGTAGTAGAATCGCAGATTAAAAATGCTTTATTTCATTTGGAAGCAAAAGCTTTTGATAACATTGTTTTGGCTTATGAACCGGTTTGGGCTATAGGTACAGGCGAAACTGCTAGTCCAGAACAAGCGCAAGATATGCATGCATTCATTAGAAAAACAGTAGCCAACAAGTATGGAGACGAAGTTGCTAATGAGGTTTCTATTCTTTATGGTGGTAGCTGTAAACCAGGTAACGCGCAAGAAATTTTCTCTAAGCCAGATGTAGATGGTGGTTTAATTGGAGGTGCAGCGCTTAATGCTGAAGATTTCTTAGCAATAGTTACTGCGTTTTAAGTAACTAAAAATAATTTTGGCGTTACCCCGAAGAAAAATTGGGGTCGCGCTTTACTTTACAAGTCCTCACTATCCCGATAAAAATCGGTATAGTTGCGGGCTTTTTATTGCAATCGCTAACGCGGGCTAATCAGCAAATATAATACCTTAGGCCATGTCCAATACAATCTATATCGGTTACTACTTTAAAGTTCAACCCTTACAACCAGCAGTAGAAATTTTAATAGCAGAGCTAGGTTATGCAGGTTTCGAAAGTTTTGTAGAGACCGAAGAAGGTGCTACAGCTTATATTCAAAAAGAAGAATGGAACGACAATATTCTTGAGGATATTCAAATATTGAATTCTGATGAATTTGAAATTACTTATACTTTCGAAGAGATTGAGCAAGTCAACTGGAATGCCGAATGGGAAAAGAATTTCAATCCCATTGTAGTGGATAATGTTTGTGCAGTTCGAGCTCCATTTCATGATAAGTTTGATACCCAATACGATATTGTTATAGAGCCAAAAATGAGTTTTGGTACAGGGCATCATGAAACCACACACATGATGATTCAACATATCTTAAAAAACGATTTCAAAAATAAATCCGTTTTGGATATGGGTTGCGGAACAGGCGTTTTGGCAATACTTGCTGAAATGAAGGGCGCAAAGCCTATTGATGCCATTGATTATGATAATTGGTGTTATTTAAATAGTCTAGAAAACGTAGAACGCAACAACCGTAAACATATTAAAGTTATTGAAGGAGATGCTTCAGTGTTAAAAAATAAATACGATATAATCATCGCTAATATAAATCGTAATATTTTAATGCAGGATATGGCAACTTACATATCTTGTTTGAATAAAGACGGTATGTTGTTTTTAAGCGGATTTTACAAGGAAGATATTCCAATGATTCAAACAGAATGTGAAAAACATTTGTTAAAATTTGAAGAAAAATTGGAACGAAACAATTGGGTGTCATTAAAATTTTTAAATTAGTAGAAGAATTCTCCCCAAAAAAAATTGAAATGATGAGTACTAAAGAAAAAACATCAGAAGAAGTATTACTTAAAGAAGAAGTAAAAACTCAAAATGAGATTGTTTTATATAACGATGAGATAAATACTTTCGATCACGTTATCGAAACACTAATTCATGCATGTGATCATACTGCAGAACAAGCAGAGCAATGTTCTTTAATTGTGCATTACAAAGGAAAGTGTACAGTGAAAACGGGTTTGTATGACGATTTAAAACCACGCTGTTCTGTACTTCTCGAAGCAGGGCTAAGTGCTGAGATTATTTAATTATTTATTCTTCCAACGGCACAACTTACAAAAGATTTAGCTTTTGTTGTTAGTGCGTTTTTATCTCCTACAACAGGGTAACCAATATTATTTAAGAGCTCTTTTGCTTTTATGAGCGTATTTACATGTTCATAATTAAATGATACCGTATGGTTATCATTATTTATTGTTAATTCAGAAAGATCATTAATTTCCGATAGTCTTCTTGTTATGGTATTAGCACAACCCCCGCATTTCAAGTTTTGTATTTCTATTGTTGTTTTCATTTTTTTACTTTACAAGTATTAATTCCAAAAAGGGTGTATAATGGACAAAAATTAATAAAACTAGTTAGTAGAAAAATAATAGCTACGGCCATTAGTATATAGGCTAGTGTGCCAGTAATAATATTAAAATAGTACAATAGTGCTATGGCAATGGCAATTACGAATCTAATGCCTTTATCCAAAGTTCCCATATTTTTTTTCATAGCTTATAATTTAAATTATTCTTTAAGTGTTGAAGGGCAGACAAAATTTGTAGTTGGTAAATCACTTTGCTTGATAGCAGCAAAACCTCCTGCAACATCAATTAAATTATTAAATCCACGAGCTTTTAAAATTGATACAGCGATAACCGAACGATAACCTCCCGCACAATGCACATAATACGTGTTATTTTTATCAATGTTATGCATGTTTTCATTTATATAATCTAATGCAAAATGTTGAATATTATTACCTTCAAGATACTCAGATTTATATTCGCCATCCTTTCTAACATCTAACACATTAATAGTTTCATTATTAAAGTGATTGGAAAACTCATCTGAAGAAATAGAATCTATAGTTTCAATATCTTTTCCAGCGCCTATCCATGAGGCAATACCATCTTTTAAGTAACCTAAAGTATTGTCGTAGCCCACACGTGATAAACGAGTAACAGTTTCTTTTTCCCTTCCTTCTGGCGTAACCAACAAAATGGGTTGTTTTAAATCGGTAATTAAAGCACCAACCCACGGTGCAAAACCACCGTGTATACCTATAAAAATGGAATTAGGAATATGCGCCTTAATAAACTCTTTTTCATGACGAACATCAAGAACTAGGGCGTCTTCAAGGTTAGCTAAAGTTTCAAATTCTTCAGGAGATAAAGGGTTGTTCCCTTTTTTTAAAACAGTATCAAAAGCGTCATAACCAGATTTGTTCATCATCGCATTTTTTGCAAAGTACTGAGGCGGAGGTGCAATACCATCCAAAACTTCTTTCACAAACTCTTCCTTTGTCATGTCTGATCTTAAAGCATAATTTGTATTTTTCTGTTCACCTAAAACACCAACAGTTTCTTTACTTAAATTTTTACCGCATGCCGAACCTGCTCCATGAGCTGGGTATACAATAACATCGTCCGGTAATGGTATAATTTTATTACGTAATGAATCGAAAAGCATACCGGCTAAATCTTCTTTTGTCAAATCAGATTTAATGGCTAAATCGGGTCTACCAACATCACCTAAAAACAACGTGTCCCCAGAGAATATGGCATACTCCTTACCGTTTTCGTCAATTAAAAGAAACGTTGAAGATTCTAAAGTATGTCCAGGAGTATACAATACTCTTATAATGATATTTCCTAGTTTGAATTCCTCATTATCTTTTGCAGAATGAATGTCATAATTGGTTTCTGCTCCAGGCCCAAAAATAATTTTCGCGCCTGTTTTTTTAGCTAAATCAACATGACCAGAAACAAAGTCAGCATGAAAATGCGTTTCAAAAATATACTTGATTTTTGCGTTTTCATCGTTAGCTTTATCAACATATTGCTGTGTCTCACGTAATGGGTCAATAATAGCAACTTCGCCATTTGATTCTATATAATAGGCCCCTTGAGCTAAGCAACCCGTATATATTTGTTCTATTTTCATAATTAACTTTTGTGATGATGCAAAATTACGAAACCATATCTATTTGGAATGTAACTAATATCATATTTATTACTATTTTAACTCTTTGTAAATGATGTAAATAGCCATTATTAAAACAAAGAAACCAAAGCTCTTTTTTAATTTAGGACCACTTACAAACTTTGATAAAAAAACACCTAATATGATTCCTAAAATTGAAATTAGAGTAAATATTAAGAGGAATCCCCATTCGATATCTAATGTTTGTACATCACCCATAAAACCAATTAATGAGTTTATAGTAACAATAATCAATGAGGTTCCTACCGCTTTTTTCATGGGGATATTTGCCCAAAGCACCAAGGCAGGAACATATAAAAATCCACCGCCAGCACCAATAACACCAGTAATAGTGCCAATTATTAATCCTTGGACAAAGGTTTTGTAGTAGGGTTGACTTTTGGACACTACCTCTTCATCTTTTCCTTTTCTAATCATTGAAATAGAGGCTAAAAGCATGATAATAGCAAAGAATATCATGATACCCATACCTTTAGAAATCTCGTAGTCGCCAATTGAAAATATGGTTTCAGGAATACCTGGGACTAAATATCTTCTTGATAAATATACTGCAACAAATGAAGGAAATGAGAAGGCTAATCCTGTTTTGAAATCCACTAAACCTTTTTTATGTTTTTGGTAGGTGCCAACCATAGACGATGTGCCTACAACAAAAAGAGAGTAAGCTGTTGCGACAACGGGATTATACCCTAAAAGATAGACCAAAAGGGGCACAGTAAGTATGGAGCCACCGCCACCTATGAGGCCCAAAACTAAACCTACTATGAGTGCGCCTATGTATCCTAAAATTTGGGTAGTATCCATTTAGTGTGGAAGTTTGTCTTTTAAAATACCGTAAATAAAAGTACCTAAAATGGCCGCAGCAATTACAATGATCATACTCCAAACACCAGCTCCTAAAAGAATGTACATAGGTCCTGGGCAAGCACCAATAAGCGCCCAGCCAAAGCCGAAAATAATTCCGCCAACAATGTATCTGATTAATCCATTTTCTTTCTTAGGAACTAAGATATTTACCCCTTTTATACTTTTTATGTATCCTTTTTTTGAAATCTGTAAAAAGAGAATTCCTGACGCTATTGCTGTTCCTATTATACCATACATATGAAAAGATTGAAACCTAAACATTTCATAAATGCGGTACCATGAAACTGCTTCAGATTTTACTAAAACGATACCGAAAAATACACCTATCAATAAAAATTTAAAAAATTTCATAAACTTAAAAAATTAGAGGTAAAATAAAATTAGCCATAATTAATCCACCAATAAAAAAGCCTATTACGGCAATTAATGATGGTTTTTGTAAACTACTTAACCCCAAAATGGCATGACCAGATGTACAGCCAGCAGCATAGCGTGTTCCAAAACCAACTAATAAGCCTCCAGCCACTAATAATAATAGCGCTTTTGGCGAAGCCAAAGTATCTAAGCCAAATATTTCGTTTGGTACTAAGGTCATTCCTGGATTTTTGAAACCCATACTTTGAAGTTCGGTGATTGTTGTTGGGTTTAAATCTGTACCGCTATCATTAGATAAATAATGAACAGCAATGAAACCTCCAATAATACTACCAAGAACAACTGTTAAATTCCAGATCTGGTCTTTCCAATTGAACTTAAAAAAATCTATAAATTTGCCTGCTCCTGCAATAGAACACATGGTTCTGAGGTTTGAGGACATTCCGAATGTTTTACCAAAATAGAGTAGGAGTGCCATAACTAAGGCAATAAGTGGGCCTGAAACATACCAAGGCCAAGGGTTTAATATATAATGCATACCTGATAATTTAGCGCAAATTTACATTGAAGTTTGCTTTTTTAAGTAATAAACGTAACTTAATAACATGTAGTCGGTTAGATTTATAAGAATTATTTTTAGGATTTTAACCAGATTATGTAATGATTACGGCTAATTGTGGATAAGTGCGCTAGGGATTGATGTGGCATCTTTTTTTGATGTACGAGAAAAAGACCTGCCTGCCGGCAGGCAGGTATAACGAAAAGCCTAACCCTTGGGTAGCGCCCAAATAATTTAAATAATCACGATTTTATTTCTACCCAGTTCTATTTTGTTTTCATTTTCAAGCTTTTTTAAAAGTCTGGATACTACAACGCGTGATGTATTTAAATCTTCGGCAATATCTTGATGTTTAATCGATATTGTTTTAGATTCATCAACCATTGCCATGTTTTTTAAATATTTGTACAAGCGTTCATCCATTTTCATGAATGCGAGACTGTCAATGGCTTCAAGCATTTCATCAAAACGTATTTGATAACTTTGTAGTATAAAATTTCGCCAACTAGCGTTGTTATGAAACCATCTTTGCATGTTTTCAACAGGAATCATGACAAGACTAGAATCTTTTTCGGCAACTGCTCTAATTTTACTTTTTGTAGTGCCTAAACAGCAGGTGAGGGACATAGTACATGTTTCTCCAGCTTCTAAAAAATAAATGAGTAACTCGTTACCATCTTTATCTTCTCTAATAATTTTGATATCACCTATTAGTAAAAGCGGAATAAAATTTAATGACTGATTAATATCAATTATAATGTCATCTTTCTTGAATTTTTTTAAAATTCCGTTTTTAGAAATCTCAGTAATTAAATCTTCATCTAAACTATGGGCAAATTTTTGCTGTAAGAGGTCATTATTCATACCCAAAAATAACAATTTAAAATTGAATTAATTTATTGTTTGGATTTTTATAATACTTCTTAAATTAGATTTATTGTTTAGATTATTTAATTAGGAAGCGGAACAGCTTCCGCCTTCTTTCTTTACACCTAGTTTTACTAATATAGTTTCTAACAAACACCATTTTGTAAATGCTGATTGTATTAAGTTCACACCAATAAATACCGTAAACCACATCCAGTTTTGATTAACATAGAAGGTTAGGACAACACTTAATAAAACCATTACTCCAACAATTACTCTAAAATATGTATTTAACATTTTAATTAAATTTTTAAGTTTATATAAATTTTTCGATAGGAACAATAACCGCCTTTAAAGGATTGTTTGTTTCTAAATTTTTATTGAATTCTTTTATTAATTTGAATAATGTATCAATATGTTCGTCATCTGTAAAAGAGAAAAATAGACTTGATTCATTACCTCCTTTTCCGTCTGAAAACCAATTCGAAGCCGTTAATAATGAGGATCCCTTTTTGTATCCATTAATATTCGAGCTGCTAAAGTTTTCGATATTTGCCTTTTTGAAGAGCTTCAAAACATCGTTCTGAAACTGTTCTACTGCTGTAACTATGACTAATTTCATGTGTTTATATTTATTGTTTTTTAACTGTCACATGTTATTCGCTAATAATCATTCCCTTGTGGAATATTGCTTTTAACATGTTCGCTTCATGGTATTAGTTTTTATTTATAATTCTTCTTCTCAATCATATAATACACTAATGGCACAACCAATAAGGTTAATACGGTTGAAACAATAGTTCCTCCCATTAAGGATATGGCTAACCCCTGGAAAATTGGATCAAACAATATCACAAATGCTCCAATAACAACCGTTCCTGCAGTTAATAAAATTGGTGTTGTACGAACTGCTCCTGCTTCAATTGCCGCTTGTTTAAGTGGTACACCTTCAGCTGTTCTTAAGTTGATAAAATCAATTAGTAATACCGAATTCCGAACCATTATTCCTGCCAATGCAATCATTCCAATAAACGACGTTGCAGTAAAGAATGCGCCCATGATCCAGTGCCCTAAAATAATTCCGATTAAGGACAATGGTATCGCGACCATCATTACAATTGGGGCTTTAAAGTTTTGGAACCAGCCAACAATTAAGATATAAATCAATATAATGGCTCCTAAAAAGGCAATTCCTAAATCTCTAAAGACTTCTAAAGTAATTTGCCATTCGCCATCCCATTTAATGGTATAAACATCTTCAAAATCTGGCTGACCCAAATACATTTCGTTAATTTCTTGGCCTTTTGGTAATTCTATTTCTTTAAGCTTCTCTTCCATTCCTAAAATGGCATATGCAGGACTTTCTAATTCTCCAGCCATATCTGCCACTACATATACAACTCGTTTCTGATTTTTACGATAGATGCTTTTTGCTGCTGTGGTTTGTGAAATGTCCACCAAATCAGCAATAGGAATCATATTCCCTTGTTTTGATGTTACTTTTAATTGTGAAATATCATTTATGGTAGATTTCTCTTTTTCATCTAAAGCCAATATCAAACCAACTTGGTTAACAGCATCTTCATCATACAAATTAGTAATAGCTCTGTTAGATAATGCCAAATTCATCGTATAAGCAATTTGCTGTGGTGCAACACCATACAACATCGCTTTTTCTTTATTAATTTTGAATTGGTATTCTATTTGATCGTCTTCCACCATCCAATCGACATCAACTACATCATCCGTGTTTTTTAAGATATTTTGAACACTATTAGCAATCTTTATTTGCTCATTGTAATCAGGTCCATAAACTTCAGCAACAATGGTTGATAATACGGGTGGGCCTGGCGGAACTTCAACTAATTTTACATTCGCATTGTATTTTGAAGCAATGTTCTGAATATCTGGACGCAGTAATTTTGCGATGCCGTGACTTTGAATATCACGCTCACCTTTATCTATTAAATTCACCTGGATATCTGCCATATTACTTCCACCACGTAAGTCATAATGGCGCACCAAACCGTTAAATGTTATTGGTGCAGAGGTGCCAATATAATTCTGATAATTCACAACTTCTGGTCGCGTTGATAAATATTGGGATATCTCTTGAGTTACAACTCCTGTGCGTTCTAGAGTTGTCCCTTCTGGCATGTCAATCACTACCTGAAATTCATTCTTATTATCAAAAGGTAGCATTTTTACAGCAACCGATTTGGTAAAAAACAATACCATTGTTGCCATTAAAAGGACAAAAGTGCCACCTAAAAATAACCAGCGTTTGTTTTTGTTCTCTAATAAAGGTCTTTCAAACTTGTTGTATATTTTATAAATAAGCGTGTCTTCAACGGCTTTTTCTGGTTTCTCTTCTGCTCCTTTCCCGCCTGCCGGACGGGCAGGTTTGCCCTTTTCTTTTAAGAAAATATAACCTAAATATGGTGTAATGGTTAAAGCTACAAATAATGATAATATCATGGCAATGGATGCTCCAATTGGCATTGGTGCCATATATGGCCCCATTAATCCAGAAACAAAAGCCATAGGTAAAACCGATGCTATTACTGTAAATGTTGCTAAAATTGTCGGGTTCCCAACTTCATTAATGGCATATAAAGCTGCTTGCTTAAAAGGCAAGCGTTTCATTTTAAAATGCCTATGCATATTTTCGGCAATAATAATGGAATCGTCCACCACAATACCTGTAACAAAAACCAAAGCAAAAAGTGTAATTCGGTTTAATGTATAATCGAGCATATAGTAACTCAATAGGGTCAAAGCAAAGGTAATTGGTACTGATAAAAACACAACCAATCCACCACGCCAACCCATAGCAAGCATCACTACAAGTGTTACTGCAAATATCGACCCTATAAGGTGTAGTAATAATTCTGATACTTTATGCGATGCGGTTTCACCATAGTTTCTGGTGATTTCTACATGAACATCATCTGGAATTAAATTGGTGCGTAAATGCTCAATTTTATCAATTACTATTTCAGCAATTTTCATAGCATCTGCACCTTTACGTTTAGAAACTGAAATGGTTACAGCTGGATATTCCGATTTAAAATTTGATGATTTTTTACTGCCTTTTCCAAAACCTAAACTCACGTAATTTTGTGGCACTTCCGGTCCGTCAATAATGGTTGCGACTTGTTTTAAATAGATAGGCTGATTTTGTTGTACACCAATCACTAAATTTTCTACATCTTCGGCGGACTCTAAGAACTTACCCGTATTTACAAGGAATTCAGTATCGTTTTTATCAAAACTTCCCGAGTTTAATTGACTATTATTCGCCTTAATCATGTCAGAAACCGTTAAAACATCTAATCCGCTTGCAGCTAATTTGTCTTTATCTAACACCACACGTAATTGTCGGTTTCTACCACCAATTTTATGTGTGATTGCAACATCGTGTACTTTTTTAATCTCATTCTCTAACTCCTGCGCCATTTGGCTTAATTGGTAATCGTCATAATTTTCACTCCACAACGTTAAACCAAGCATAGGCACATCATCAATAGCACGCGTTTTTACCAAAGGAAAAGTAACGCCTTCTGGCATTTGGTCCATGTGCTTATTAATTTCATTATACAATTTCACAAATGAACGCTCAATATCTTCACCCACGTAAAACTGCACAATCACCATTCCTTGCTCTTTCATCGATGTAGAATACACATACTCAATCCCCTTTATATTCGAAATTAATTTCTCTAAAGGTTTTATTACACGAGACTCAACCTCGGTTGGACTTGCTCCAGGATAACCCACAAAAATATCTGCAATAGGCACATCAATTTGTGGTTCTTCTTCACGCGGAATTAAAAATGAACTGTACACACCAATAACCATAAATACGATCATTAATAGCACAGTGAGCTTAGAGCCTATAAAGACTTTTGCTATTTTTCCAGCTAAACCTTCTTTCATGTTATTTTATGTTTTGGGCGTTTTAACAGGCTATTCGTTGCAATCTTTTTTCGCCATATATGGCAGCAAAAAAAGGATTTTCACTACTATCCTTAACGCGACTTATTAGTTATTTGATTGTGATTTTCGCTCCATTATATAATTTCCCTTCAGCTGAAACGATATAGGCTTCGTCTGTATTTAAACCAGATAATACTTCTATTTGATTTCCAAAAGTTCTACCTAAACGTAACCAACGTAATAGTGCTGTATTACTTTGACTTACGGTATAAATCCCAGATAATTGTCCTTTAGTTACTATGGCTTCAGTCGGAATTAAAACCAATGTTGACGTTGTTTTTCGTTCCACAGGAAATTGTACGGTTGTAAACATTCCGGACAGGATATTAGCATCTGTTTTGTCCAAATCTATTTTTACTAAATATTGTCCACCCGTATTTTTTGCTGACGTACTCACTTCAGTAACTTTTCCTTTCAAAGTTTTGTTGATAGATTTCACTAACACATCGACTGTAGTTCCTTTTCTAATTTCAGAAATTTCAGTTTCTGGTATCATGGCCATCACTTCAAAATCTCCTGGTGTTTCTAAACTTATTAGTGGCATTCCAGGATTTGCCATATTTCCTGCTTCCACATTTTTGCTGGTTACAGTTCCGCTAAAAGGTGCCGTAATATTACTGTATGCAAACTGTGCATTAATTTCGTTTTTCATTTGGTTAGCAGCTTCTAAACGTGCTTTTGCCATTTCAAAATTAGCAGTCATATCATCCATTTCTTTCTGAGAAGCACTGTTATCTGCAAACAAATTTTTAAAACGGTTGTAATCTTTTTGGGCGTTGTTAAAAGCAGCTGTTGCTTCTGTAATTCCCGCATTTACTTGTGCGCGTTTCGCTTGTAAATCAGAATTATTTATGGACACTAATAATTGTCCTTTACGCACTTGGTCGCCAACATTTACGTATACTTTATTTATGTAACCCATCATTCTTGTACTTAAATCAGCACTATTTGTTGCTTGTATTTTTCCGCTTACCGATAGAAATGGACTATTATTATTTGCCGCTACTTGGCTAACTGTTACGCTAATTGCTGGTGAATTATCTGCAACCGCTTTTTTGTCTGCGTTACCACAACTAGCTAATAGTAAGGTTAATGAAAGTGCTACGATTGTATATGTTTGTTTTATCATTTTATCATTTTATTATTTTTTTAAGCCATGAATTCACTCATGTTTGTCTTGGCTCTTAGTTCTCTATTCTTATTTCTCTTTTTATTCTTTAGTTAAAAATTGCAAATAGGCTTGTGTGTAATTGTATTCAAAAATGGTTTGGTAATATTCTAATTGCTTTTGTGCATATTGCGTTTCTGCCATTAATAAATCCGAAGTTTTTTCTAAACCTTCTTTAAATCTATTCGTTCTAATTCTTAAAGCTTCTTCCGATTGTTGTAATGCTAAAGCGGTTAATTTCAACTTATTTTCAGCATCTAAAAAAGTGCGTTTTGTTTTGTTTAATTCTAAATTGCTTTGCGAAACATATTGTCGGTATTCAAGCTTAGATTTTTCAAATTCGGCTTTACTTTTTTGCGCTTTTCCAAAACGTTTAGACCCTTGAAAAATATCCCAACTTAATTGTGCACCAAATAAATAGCCATTGGCATCTGCTTGAAAAATTTGATCATCATACAACTCGTAACTTCCGAAGGCGTTCAATCTTGGTAGAAAGGCCATTTTATTCGCTTTATTCATGGCCTCATAAGCATTTGAAGCCAATTGCATCGCTTTGATATCTGATCGATTTTCTGAAACCATTTTATCTTCTATTGTAAATGTTGAAATCGTTAATTGATCTGTTGGTGTATAAACCACATATGTTTCGTCATTCATTAAAAAGGATAGATAATTAGAGGCATTATGCACATTGCTTTTTGCAGTTTGCAGTTGGTTTTTAACGTCGGTAACTCGTACTTCCACATTTAATACATCTGCTCGCTGTAAGTAACCTTGTTTAAAACTATTGTCTGCCAATTTTTTATTAGCATTTGCAGCCTCTAATGCTTTTTCTAAAACATCTACGGCCTTATATGCTAATTGTAATTGCATATAGGCTTTGTCTACTTCAAATGCTAAATAATCTTGAGTACGCTCAGTTCTTAAAGACATCGCTTCCATTTTAGACTTGGCTGCTTTACGTTGGTAAATACCATCTAAATTGATTAATGGTTGTTTAATTTCGAGCTCGGTAGCATAGTTTTCAATCTGCGAAGGATCATTTAATAAGGCTGGATTAAAATCATTTTGCGTTAAAATCTCTTGATTCAACTTAGAACCAAAAGCCATTAATGGATTTGTAGTTGCCATTGCTGTATGACTTGCTGTTATGTTTGGTAAAAACACTGCGTTTGTTTGTCTATAATCGGCTTTGGCTACATTAAATTCTTGTTGAGAAATTTTTATGCTTTGATTATTATCTGTAACTCTACTCAGCACATCTTGCTTAGAAATAGGCGTTAGTTGCTGGGCCTGAAGTATTGATGCAAAGCTCAATAAAAATTCAAAAACTATAATGTGTTTGTATATTTTCATTTATATTATTTATTTAACAGTATTACTATTCGAGATTAATAAGCACTGTTTTTTGTGCAAACT
>Ga0213861_10002351_pt1 | contig 16289 bp, 15 predicted proteins | sample PICome_4_FD_160110 | JGI IMG/M metagenome (GOLD analysis project Ga0213861, IMG submission 160110) | Coastal seawater microbial communities near Pivers Island, North Carolina, United States - PICO131 | ecosystem: Environmental > Aquatic > Marine > Coastal | place: USA: North Carolina... | reverse complement strand
TAGTTAATTGCTCAAGTGGCGGAATTGGTAGACGCGCTGGATTCAAAATCCAGTAACTTCGGTTGTGTGGGTTCGATTCCCACCTTGAGTACAGATAATTCATTAGAATGCCCTATTTTCAATAGTTTTGAGAGTAGGGTTTTTTATTTTCCCCTAATATTCCCCTAAAAAATCAAAATTCTAACCTATTTGAATACTTATTTAGTAGATAACCAGTTTTAAAACTTCTCACTTCGGTTATGGTGTTAAATAACACTCATCTATACATATTGGCGTTTGAACTACATCTATTTGTTAATGGTAGAAAAATTGAAACCTTAAAGGTAATTAATGGGTATTTTTAAATTTGGTTTTAAATGTTTATTAGAAAGAGTGAAGTATTGGTGTTCACTCTTTTTTTTATGCCTAATATTTAAAGCGTAGAATACTTGTCGAGTAGATGACCAGTTTTAAAACTCCTTACTTCGGTTATGGCGTTATGTTCTGCATTATAAACCACTTCAACAAAGAATTTATCTATGGCGTAACAGTTGCATTTCTCTTTTTCTGTAATATGGTTATCTATAAACTTGCCTTCACTCCAGACAACTGCTCGTTGTTCTTCTAATGATAGTTTGTTGAAGTTGTAGAGTGTCATTCAAATAATTCATTGGGAGAATGCAATAGTATTAATTTTTAATAAATTTCTTTGTTGTAGTGTTTATACCATCTGACAATCTCATAAAGTAAACTCCATTTGATAGGGAACTCACATTAATTTGATTAGTTGCCTTTTTATGCATTACTCGTTCACCAATTACATTAAAGATTAAAACATCTAAATTAGGTTTATCACTAACAATATTTAGAACATCATTTGTAGGGTTAGGGAAAATTGAGAGGTCTGAAACATTTGTTTCTTCAATCCCAAGTGAAGAGCAATCCAAACCATAATCTATAATTTGCCAACCATATGTGTTTATTATTTCGGTTCTCCCACTTTCACCATTACAATAAAAAGAATACCCACCATAAAAAGAAACATTAGGTTGTAATGCAGGAAGTAATGCCCAACCATTAAGTAGGGAATCGTAGTTACTGGTGGACAAAGATATGCCTGAAAACATCCCATACATATCCGTAACACTACTCACATCCCAACTCCCAATAGGTTGGTTAAATGAACTTGCAATCCAAAACATCTCTCTCATATTTGTTACATTACTCACATCCCAACTCCCAATAGGTTGGTTAAATGAAGTTGCATAATGAAACATAGTATTCATGTCTAATACATTACTCACATCCCAACTCCCAATAGGTTGGTTAAATGAACTTGCACTCCTAAACATCTCACTCATATTTGTTACATTACTCACATCCCAACTCCCAATAGGTTGGTTAAATGAACTTGCACTCCTAAACATCTCTCTCATATTTGTTACATTACTCACATCCCAACTCCCAATAGGTTGGTTAAATATAGATGCATAATCAAACAAATTTGACATATTATTAACGTTTGACGTATCCCAATTACTTATATGGCCATAAGTTGTTTCTGCCGTTGGTTGGTCAGAGACCCATAAATCAACTGCTTCGTGAATATTGGTATCTGTAATTGGTGTTTGAGAAATAGAATAATTTGAAGAACAAATAAAAAAGAGACCGAATAATAATGTAATTTTTTTCATAACAAAAAGATTGAAAATTAATTCTTAGCGCATTCATTTGAATGCACTTATTTTTTGCTATTAAGTGTAATTCTTAAGGGAGTAAATTTTACTACTTCTTGAAGTGCTAATAATTTCAAGAGTTTAAATATATGATTATACTTACATGCAAAATATGACCAATATCATTTACTAAAAAAAATGCAATAAATTTTTAGGGAGAGAATGTTACGGAATACCGTTTGGAACTATTTAAATCTTTGAAGAATACTTATCTAAAAGATTCCCAGTTTTAAAACTTCTAATTTCGGTTATGGTGTTATGTTCTGAATTATAAACCACTTCAACAAAGAATTTGTTAATAGCGTAACAATTGATAAGAATGTCTTGGGAATCGAGTAGTAAACCATAAAGCCCATGATTATAATAACTATGAGCCTTAGTAGTTTAATTAAAGAAATGATTAATAGCACTACAATTTAAGAATATTATAATATTAAAAACACATCATATTTAACTAATGTATTTGCTAAATTGATAATAAACGAAAGCCGTTTTTTATTTAAACTTTGCAGAATACTTGTCAAGACTATGACCATATTTAAAACTCTTTACTTCTGTTATGGTGTTAAATACCACTCATCTATACTTATTGGCGTTTGAAATACACTTATTTGTTAATGGCAGAAAAATTGAAACTATACAGGGATTTAATGGTTAGATTTAAATCTCTCTAACCAAAGAATGTTAATAGCAATAAAAAAGGGTGAGCTACCTTGGGTGGTGTTCACTCTTTTTTTATGCCTAATATTTAAAGCGTAGAATACTTGTCGAGTAGATGACCAGTTTTAAAACTCCTTACTTCGGTTATGGTGTTATGCTCTGAATTATAAACCACCTCAATAAAAAACCCATCTATTTTTACTTAAATCATTATTCCAATTAGTTTAATAAGCTAATTGAATATACAAGTGTAACACGCACTATGGAAGCGCATGCTGTTGTTTAATAAACTAATTGAATATAGATGTGTAACACGCACCAGAAAAGCGCATGCTGTTGTTTAATAAGCTAATTGGAATATTAATTAATAGGTAGTGAAAAAAATTCACTAGGGTAGTGAAAAAAATTCACCCCTATTTAATATATTAAATACCCTATGTAATTTATGAAACTGGGTAGGTGTGAAGTTACTGGATAATGAAAATTTTTCTATTAAAAAAAAGTAGCACTACTAGTTGCTATTTAAAACTTTGTAGAATACTTATCAAGACTATGACGGTATTTAAAACTCCTTACTTCTGTTAAGGTGTTATCCTCAGCATTATAAACCAATTCAACAAAAAACTTGTCTATAGCATAACAATTACACTTTTCTTTTTCTGTAATATGGGTATCTAAAAAAGCACCGTATTGATTAACGGCCTCCATGCAGTTTTTTAGTCCTAATGCGTTAAACTCGTATAGTGTCATTTAATAATATTCTATTTCTCTTTCTAAAATATGTCGTGGGATATCATTTTTAAACTCTATCCGTTTTACCCAATTATTTTTAGTGTCCAGTTCATATTTAAAAGTGTATTCATAATCTACAATCCAATCAGGTTTATGTCTATTCCTCTCAATTTCATTCCCTTTATCGTCATATTTATATGTGTATCTATACTCTAAACTCCCATCCGATTTATAACAGTCCCACAGAATTTGATTCCCTTTATCATCATATACATAACTTGATTTATAATCTAAACTCCCATCAGATTCATATCTATTCCTCTCAATTTGATTCCCTTTATCATCATATTTGTAAGTGTATCTATAATCTAAACTCCCATCCGATTTATATCTATTCCTCTCAATTTCGTTCCCTTTATCATCATATTTAAAAGCAAAATAATACGTTAAACTACGATCTGATAAATATAAGTTCATCTCAATATTATTGCCTTTACCATCATGTTTAAATGTAGTTTTAGAAGATAAACTTCCATCTGATCCATAATCGTCCTGCTCCATTCTATTTCCTTTATCATCATATTTCATATAAAATTGTGTCTTTCTAGCTCCTTTGCTAATCTCACCCAAATTATCAACCGCAACAAAAGAAAATTCTCTTACAGATTTCACATTACCTTTTAGATTGTCTTCTTCCAGACTATTCTTTTTTTTATCAGTTGAGCAACTCAATACAAATGCAAATAATACTAAGGCTAATAAAGTTTTAGGTTTCATAATAGACACTGTTAATCAGAAATTAAAGGTAATTAACTACTTATAAGTATTAAATGACGAAGGTCATTTAAATCAACAAGAAATAATATAAGTTAGCATGTTTCGGGATACCGTATTGAAACTATTTAAAACTTTGCAGAATACTTATCAAGGCTATGACCAGATTTAAAACGTCTTACTTCTGTTATGGTTTTAAATACCACTCATCTACACATATTGGTATTTAAACTACACCTATTTGTTAATGATAGAAAAATTGAAACCTTATAGGGATTTAATGGATAGATTTAAATTCTCTCTCACAATAGGCTTTTTAGTACAATTAAAGAAAGGGTGAAGTATCTTGGTTGGTATTCACTCTTTTTTTTGTCCCAAATATTTAAAGCGGAGCATACTTATCAAGACTATAACCCTATTTAAAACTTCTTCTTTGACAAATATCAATTATAGAAATCATTAAAAAAAAGAGAGGCGCTCTCTCACAAGTAACCTCTCTCTCACAATGTAATTAACTAACTATAACAAAAATAGTTAGAAAAGTATTACAAAAAAAACAACTTCTAGATATATTTTCAGAAACATCAAAAAATGAGTATAAATAGGTTCTGTACGTTCGATGAAAAGCAAGTATAGCTCTTATTTAGAACTTGGGTCATTAAAAAAATTCAACTATAACAATTATACAATGCTAGTATCTTAAAAAGGTAGCAGAGCAAGACTTTAGAATAACAAATTGACGCATAGTTCAAGGTTCGGGATTTAAAGATTTTGAGTCAGCAAAAAGACAATTGCCAGATTGGAGATGATTAGAATGATAAAAAAACCAACTATTGAATCCCAAGAACTCAACTTATAAATCATTTACATCTTTAGCTTCTTAATCCTTGAATATGTTTAAACCCTTTAATATTTATTACCTTTAAAAGATGCGACAGAACCTATTATTGTTGAATGGCTTTTAAATGAGCATATACTGGATTTCCTTGTATTTTCATCTCTACTTCTCTTTCAAAAATCTTAATACCTTTTACTTCATTAAGTTTTCCGTCTGGAGCGAAAGCTTTAACACCATAAAATTCTCCATTTTCATTTATAGCTTTAACATGAATAATATTACCTGAACGACTAATGCCTTTTACATCTAGTTTTACATTATCTTCAGTTAATGCTTTAATCTCGTAAATAGTACCGTTTTTCCCTATGGCTTTAACAGGTGCATAGTCGTCTGTACTTTGCATTATTTTAACTGGTAATTCCGCCCCATCTACAAATGCCTTAATATTCATAAAACTATGTTGTTTAGAATCTTGTGTAGCTTTCACATCAAATGTATTGCCTTCAGCATCAAAAGCTTTTACATCTAGATTTTTACCATCAGCAGTTACCGCCTTAATATTCCAGATAATTCTTTCAAAATCATTTTCATATATTCCTTTCTCTTTATTTTTTTTGGGCATTATAAAGTCATCTTCATTAGCAGATGGATGCATTGCTTTAACATGTGCATGGACACTTAGGCCTTTTAATGACATCTCTCTGTCCTTCGTATTAATTTTTATTCCTTTAATATCATTAAGTTTTCCGGTAGGTGAAATAGCTTTTACACCATAGAACTTCCCCTTTTTGGTAATGACTTTCATAATAACAATATTATCAAATCTAGTCACTCCTATTACCTGCAGTTTTTCGCCTTCTGCCGTTATTGCTTTAATTTTGTATGCATTACCTTCATTACTAATAGCTACAACAGGAGTAAATTCATTTTTACTCACTAATATCTTAACGGGTAATCTCTCACCATCTATAATAGCTTTTACATCTAATAAGTTATCTTGATCGGAGTTTTGAATGGCCTTTACGTCGAAAGGTTTTCCCGAATTATCAAAGCCTTTAATATCTATACTTTGTCCATCTGGAAGGATGGCTTTAACATTCCAAAAAATATCCTCAACTTTTACAATTTCATCTGTTTCAGTTTTACTTGTTTTATCTTTTGAAGGACTATTATTACAGGCCGTGAATAAAAATAAAAATCCAAGAATAAATAAATTATAACAGATAGTTTTAATGAATAATTGGTTCGAATTTTTCATAATAAAAATTTTACATTTGAACTATAAAGTTAAAAAAAGATGATATAATTTTTCATGATATTGGTCATAAAAAAAATAGATGTAAATTCATTTCACACACATTTACCCATGCATGCTTAATGTTGATGGAAATCGTGAATCTAGCAAGCTCGATGTCATTAAAATAGCAGAGAATCTTTTTAGAAGAAAAAACAAGAGAATGAAGTTGTTAAACTTTGGTGCATAATTGTCCAGACTACTACCAGATTTAAAACTTCTAACTTAGGCTATGATATTATGCTCTGCTTTATAAATAACTCTAATGATAAAAATTAGAATTATTCTTTTTAAGAAGTCTTGTTTCTATAATAGTTAATCTTTCTAATATTGATAAACATATTTTTTTTTCAGTGTAATTAGTAATATCAAAGCTTTCGTAATATTCAAAATCTTCAAGTTCATCTTCACGCATTAAAGGTTTCAGCGGTTGCATTCTCGAAATCGCTTCTTCTATCAAGGCCCTTGTTTTAATTATTTGTTCACTGCTCATTTACGGGTATTTATTTTTAAACATAATCGGTTTTAGAATTTTAGGGTATCTTTATCTAAATAAGTAACGTTCCGACTGGTAAACCGCAATTATCTATTGTTTGTTGTTTTGTTAATCATATTTAGTTGTAGAATTTAATCAGCCAAAAGCCAATGAATATTCCAACTGCAAACACTATTAATTTATATCTTTTGTTAATTTCAATATTTTTATAATCAACGAGTTGTCTGTTTTGGAATAAATTTAATTCGATTTTCCTGTCTTTGAATAATTTATAATCTGTTTTAAGTAAAATGTTAATAGAATTTATCTTAAAAAAATGATATGTTCCTGTAATGGAGTATTTTTCAGAAGTCTTTTTTCCGTTAACTAAAATAGTTTCTTTTCCAAAAAAAGAGTTGAAAAATTCAATTTTATTTGACTCCATGTTATATTCATAATATTTCATATTCGGTTTATCTTGGATAATTACATCTCGTTAAAAAAGCTCTAAAAATAGTATTGCAATTATTTTGATCTGATTTGTTACAATAAGCTAACAAACGCACTAGTGTTTGTTTTTACTGTATACAAGCTTAGGATGTGTCGATTGCATAAATATGATTAGGTACATACAATGCTATAAATTATTATAGGGAGAATTTTATGGTTTAGCGTAATATTATTGTGCAATGTAATAAAATACATTTAAAAAAGTTGTTTTTTACTATAGAATTGAATTGTAAAATACTTGTCAAGGCTATGACCAGATTTAAAACTTCTGCCCTCGGTTATGGTGTTGTGTTCTGCATCACAAACAACATCTTAGTAATTACTTTCTACTAGACAAACTCAATAACCCATTAAAACACGTTTGGCATATGGACTAAAATAGCCTATAAATACACCACTTCATTAAAGATGCAAAATCAAACAGAAGCACACAAAAGCATAATTATTTAAACCAACCAAACCAAATATGAAACTATGCAAATAAAAATTGTGTGCCTCTATTCGTAAGACCAAAATAGAAAACAACACCATTTTAGTAAATGATAAATATCAGTCTGAATAATCATGAATAAACCATACCAAAGACAACACCAATACATTCCAAAAGCCACTAAAAATACTTTTTAAATGTAAAACAATGGCCTACGAAACAACTTGAGAACATATATGATGCTTATCTTAAATATAAATGGTTGGATAGTAAATGATTGTAACTGCGAAATAAAGATTCAAGTACGAGGTGTTCTTATGCCTATTGAATCTTTATAAAGTTATGATATCATGATTACTTATTGATGGAATACTCCATTTCTAAAAAAAATAATGAAGAATTACCATTCTGTTTCTTGTTCTCTATCCGTTAAAAAATTAAACAAACTTTTATTTAATCCATTAAACAAACCTTCTATTTGAGATGGAACTTTTTCGTAATCTTTTTCTAAATTTCCTTCTTTTGTATGGAACTCACTTTCTTTTAATTTTATCTTTTTATCTTTTTCGTTTCCAGGTATTGCATAAGAAAACTTCTTTATCTTAAACTTATATTCGTCATCAACAAATTTGATTTCAATCTCGTAGGTTGAATCAAAACAACTATAATCTGACTTAGAGCCAAAACAAATAGCATTATTTGTAAAACCCTTAAAAACTATTTTTTTACTTTTTTTTCCTTTCTCAGCTTGGTCTTCTTGATCTGAGGTTTTCTTTTCCTTTGTTATTACATCTAAAGTACCATACTTCTCTTCAATCCATTCTTTACTTTTATTAAATAAAGCTTCTTTATCCATTCCTGTAATATTAACAGTTATTTCATCCGAACTTAATCCTTCAGAAGTGAAAGAAACCTTTTCAACATCATTGTTATTATTTTGAGCGTAGGTAATTGCTGTAATTAAAATTGTAAAGATTAGGGTTGTAGTCTTCATGGTTAATTTTGTTTTAAGAATAATAAAAAAGTTTTTATTCTAGTTAAAAGTTAATAAACAATATTACATTTAATTTTGTTAATTGAAAAAACAAATACTTATTTTTAGTTGTGTTTTCTTATACATAAGATGGTTTAATAAACATCTTCTACAGTGTTTTACTGCATTTTTATTTTATAAACTTAATGTTTTTATTCCTTTTAAGCAACTTAATCTACTCGTTTTCAATCAGCATTTCTTTATCTAAAACCGTTCTAAAACCAACATGCTCCGCTGATGAATCCGCACTCGTTCCCATTCTAGAAGATATTCTATAACTAGCGCAATACAAATCACTGCATAAAAACGAGCCGCCCTTAATTACTTTTTCTTGTAAATAAGGCTGACTAGGGTTGTATGCTTTATCAGCGCCTTGAGGATTAATAACCTCAACTTTTTTTGCTGTTAATTCCTCGTAATACTTAATATTATACCAATCAGAAACAAACTCCCAAACATTACCTGCCATATCATACAGCCCAAAACCATTTGGTAGATAGGTTTTTACTGGAGCCGTTCTCTCAAAACCATCTTCTAAAGTATTATTTACAGGAAACTCACCTTCCCAACTATTTACCATTTTTGAGAGCAGAGACCTATCATTACCCCAAAAATAAGTCGTACCCGTTTTATTTCCTCTAGCAGCATATTCCCATTCTGCTTCCGTTGGTAAACGCCTTCCTGCCCATTTGCAATACGCTAAAGCATCTTCATAACTTATGTGTACAACAGGGTGATTATCTTTGCCTTCAATACTGCTATCAGGTCCACTTGGGTGTCTCCAGTTAACACCAATTTCCCATCGCCACCATTGTGAAAAATCATATAAATTAGGCACCGACGATTTTGTTTTCTTAAACAACAAGGACCCTGGTTGTAAAATACTATCATGTGGTTTAGGTGTCCCTTCTGGCAATTGCATTTTCATTTCCTCCCAATCAATTTCACGCTCTGCAATAGTAATATAGCCTGTTTCTTTTACAAACTTTTTAAACGCAGCATTAGTCACCTCTGTTATATCCATAAAAAACCCATCAACCCTTACCGGGTGTTGTGGTTCTTCATGACTCATAGCCATTTTATCTTGTTGAACAGCGCCTTGTAAAAATGAACCTCCCGGAATCCAGAGCATACCTTCTGGTGGATTTGCCAAAAAACTATCGGTTACTTTTTTATAGATGTTTTCATCTGCTTTTTTATCTTCAATTAAAGCTTCGGTTTTCTTTTCTTTACATGCTAGTATTACTAAGCAGCATAACGCTATTAGAATTAAGTGCTTTATTTTATTCATATTACTATCATAAAATTATTTCTGTAAATGTATTTATTAATTACTTTAAAACCCACTTATCGTATTTAAAGTGTTTTTTTAACACAAGTTATTTCCTTTACTTTCTATCGGTTTTAATTACATTTGCATAACATTAATACTCGCGTTTATGATATATTCTATGACAGGTTACGGAAAATCTGTTTTGCAATTACCAACAAAAAAAGTAACCATAGAGCTTAAATCTTTAAACAGTAAAAATTTAGATTTAAATGCTAGAATGCCTTCTATTTATAGAGAAAAAGAATTGGCAATAAGAAAAATTTTAGCAGATAAATTGGTTCGTGGAAAAGTAGATTTTTCAATTTATGTAGAAGCTACTGCTGAGGATACCTCTACGCAAATAAACACGCCTGTTGTTAAGCAATATATCGAGCAATTAAAAAATGTAGTAGATGGTGACGATATGGATATGCTAAAAATGGCTGTTCGTTTTCCAGATGCACTTAATACGGTTCGAGAAGAAATTGACGAAAATGAATGGAAATCCATTGAAGCTGAAATACACCATGCTATTGAGGACTTGAATAACTATAGATTAAACGAAGGGAAAGTTCTTGAAATTGACTTTAACAACCGCATTGTTACCATAAATGAATTACTTGATAAGGTTATTGCTATGGACCCTGAACGTGTTGAAGGTGTGCGAGAACGTTTATTAAAAGGTGTTGAAGAATTAAGAGAAAAATACGACGAAAATAGGTTTGAGCAAGAACTGGTATATTATATTGAAAAATTTGATATTACTGAGGAAAAAGTACGCTTAAAAAACCATCTCAATTATTTTACAGAATCTATAAATTCAAAAGATTCTAACGGAAAAAAACTAGGGTTTATTAGTCAGGAAATGGGCAGAGAGATAAATACTATTGGTTCTAAAAGTAACTACGCACCCATGCAACAATTGGTTGTTGAAATGAAAGATGAACTGGAAAAAATTAAGGAACAGTTATTAAATGTGCTTTAAAATTATAACTCATGTCTGGTCGAGCGCAGTCGAGACCTCAACAATAAACATTAATTCTATTGGTTAACAAAAATAATAAACAAGGTAAACTCATCGTGTTTTCAGCACCTTCAGGTTCAGGAAAAACAACTATAGTTAGGCATTTATTAGGCGTTGATAATTTAAACTTAGAATTTTCAATATCTGCAACTTCGAGAGAAAAACGTGGGGAAGAAGCGCACGGTAAAGACTATTATTTTCTTTCTGCAAAAGAATTTAAAAACAAAATTAAGAGTGATGCTTTTTTAGAGTGGGAAGAAGTCTATCGAGATAATTTTTACGGCACATTAAAAACCGAAGTGGAGCGTATTTGGGCGCTAGGTAAAAATGTAATTTTTGATATTGATGTTTCTGGCGGACTGCGTATAAAACGAAAATATCCTGAGCAAACCTTAGCTGTTTTTGTAAAACCACCAAGTATTGACGCATTGAAAATACGATTGAAAAAGCGCAAAACTGAGAGTGAAGACAAAATAAATATGCGTGTTGCCAAAGCTTCGGCAGAATTAGCAACAGCGCCTTTATTCGATACTATAATTGTTAATGATAATTTGGACGAAGCGCTTATAGAAGCTGAAAAAAAAGTTGGTGATTTCATAAATTCTTAAACATGAAACATGCAGTACTAAAACACTTTACTTTAAACTCATTTTATAAATGTTGCATTGCCTGCTCCGACAATTTCGGAGTAACCTTTTAAAAATAATAAATTTGAACACATGAAAATCGGGTTATATTTTGGTTCTTTCAACCCCATACACATCGGTCATTTAGTTATTGCTAATCATTTGGCAGAGTACAGCGATTTAGATCAAATCTGGTTTGTAGTAACGCCACATAATCCATTTAAAAAGAAAAGTAGTTTATTAGATGATTTCCAGCGTTTAGAAATGGTTTATCGCGCAACACAAGATTATACCAAACTTAAACCTAGCGATATTGAGTTTAACTTACCGCAACCAAATTACACCATAAATACACTGGTTCATTTACAAGAAAAACATCCTGATTATGCCTTTTCTTTAATTATGGGTGAAGACAACTTAAAAAGTTTTCATAAATGGAAAAACTATGAACTTATTCTAGAAAACCATCATATATACGTTTATCCCCGAATTTCAAAAGATAGAGTAGAAACCCAATTTGATGGACACAAAAACATTCATGTTATTGATGCTCCCATCATGGAGCTCTCTTCAACGTTTATCAGAAAATCTATAAAATCTGGTAAAAATGTACAACCCATGCTCCCGCAACACGTTTGGGAATATTTGGACGAAATGAATTTTTATAAGTAACATTAATTCGAATAATTTTCATTAATTTTTTTCTAGGTTAGCGCCTTAAATAATAGCCGTTTTACACCTTTACTTCTAAACTTAATATTCACATGCTTTTTATGTAATACATTAAAAAGGTGAGAGATTTATACACTAAATGTTTTAGAATTATTTTTTAATAAAAAACAACTTATTATAGTAATTTATTCGCGCTTTAACGATAATAAAGTTACACTAAATTCAATATTTTGTTAATTTACAAAGCTTTTATTAAATCAACCATTTTAAATATTTTTGATAAAAGGACATTTAATCTTATTTAAGATTCATTGTTTATTATACCCCAAACGCTATGGGATGCGAACGTATGCTCAAATAATCGAGCATTAATAGCAAAATTTTTGTTTGCCTGTGTTGTTGCATACATTGTATGCCATACCAGCGAAAAATGTATAAAATTGGAAGCGCTCTAATTTTATAACATGTCATGTATTAACTAAATATTAAAAAATAAAATATTATGAAAAAACAAATTACACTTTTGTGTATTGTACTGGCGTCATTTAGTACGGTTCAAATGCAAGCGCAGAAACCCTTTCTTGGGGAAGTGCAAATTTTTGCTGGAAACTTTGCACCCAGAGACTGGGCATTTTGTGATGGACAATTGTTACCAATAGCACAAAACACTGCTTTATTTTCGCTTTTAGGCACCACCTACGGGGGTGATGGTAGAACCACATTCGGATTACCAGACTTAAGAGGTAGAGCAGCGATGCATCCAGGAAGAGGCCCAGGGCTTGCATCTAGAAGATTAGGAGAGAAGGTTGGCACTGAAACTGTAACATTAACTACAGCACAAATACCAAGTCATAGCCATACAGGAACAACTTCAACTACTAAAATTGATTTAAGCACTAATGTCGGAACTAGTGACACCAGTGATGGGCAGCATATAGGTAATCATCTTGGTGCTTTTAATGAAGATGCCACACCTGATGCAAAATTAGGTGGCGTAACCTCTGGTACAACTATAAATAATACTGGTGGTGGTCAACCGCATAATAACATGCAGCCATCCACAACAGTTAATTACATTATCGCCTTGCAAGGGCTTTTTCCTCCTAGAAGCTAAAAAACTAATATTATGAAAAAACAAATTATACTTTCATGCATCGTGTTAGCATCTTTTTTAAGTACGAATCAAACACAAGCACAAGATGCCTCAGCTCCATATGTAGGGCAAATAAAAATGTTTGCAGGCAATTTTGCACCAAGAGGATGGGCATTCTGTGATGGCCAACTATTAGCTGTTAATCAAAACGAGGCGTTGTTTTCTCTTTTAGGAACTATCTATGGTGGCGATGGCAGAACCACATTTGGATTACCAGATTTAAGGGGTCGAGTTCCAGTTGCTGATGGACAAGGACTTGGACTTACAGACCGTAAGCTAGGAGCAAAATTCGGTAGCGAAAACGTAACTTTAACTACCAATCAAATCCCAGGCCATAACCACTCAGCAAATATAACACCGCAAGTAGGGGTAAGTACAGATGCTGGAACAGAATTAAATGCTAACAATCAGTTTATTGCTAATCATTCCAATGCCTTTAACACTGGGGCTACAGCGGGAGCATCTTTAGCAGGGGCTAGTTCTACAATAGTAGTAGGTAACGCTGGTGGTTCAAGACCACATAATAATATGCAACCTAGTTTAGGAATTCATTACATCATCGCATTAGTTGGAACTTATCCTTCTAGACAATAAAAAACTAAGATTATGAAAAAACAAATTATACTTTCATTTATTGTGCTGGCATCTTTTTTAAGCACCAACCAAACACAAGCGCAACAAACTCTTGGTGAAATTTCCATGTTTGCAGGAAACTTTGCTCCCAGAGGATGGGCGTTTTGCCATGGACAGATATTACCTATAAACCAATATCAATCTTTGTATTCCCTTTTAGGTACTGCTTATGGTGGTGATGGTAGGACTACCTTTGCATTACCAGATTTACGAGGGCGAGTAGCTATTCATGAAGGTCAGGGAAATGGAATGACAAACCGACAATTGGGTCAAAAACTTGGTACAGAAACAGAAACATTAACTATAGCACAAATGCCAAGTCATTCTCATCCAGCTACCTCTACAACAGAGACAGCTGTAAGTACCTCACCTGGAGAAGAAGGTGTTGGAAATGGACAACATTTAACCAGCCATTTTAATGCTTTTAATGCTGCAGCTACAGATGATAAAACTTTAGGCGGTTCTGGTTCTACAACTACTACCACAGGTAATACTGGCGGAGGACAAGCACACGACAATATACAACCTGGTTTAGCTATTAATTATATTATCGCATTACAAGGTACTTTTCCTTCTAGAAATTAAAAAAAATATTATGAAAAAAAATACTCTATTGTTTTTTGCGCTTTTTTTAGCGACGCTTTGCTATTCGCAAAAAGTAGTTATCGTTGGAATAAATCATGTTTCAGTTAACTCCAATCCTTCAATAAACGACCCTTCAATAAACGACGGTTTTTCCTTTGTGGCAACTGAAAATATTTCCGCAGGAGAAATTATATATTTTACAGATAACGAGTACGATAATACAACCAATGTATTTACCTTTAATGGTTTTGCGTCTGGAGAAGCAGTGGTAATTTATACAGTTGGCACTGGTGGACTAAATAAGGACGTTGTAGTATTTTTGGAAGAAACAAGTTTAAATACGTTTACGGCAAGCTGTTCTTCAGGAAATTGTGGCACTGCAATGGTGTCATCAAATCCAATAAATAGCCCGTCTTTTGCCCTTTCAACAAACGGTGAAGCGCTATACGCTTATGCTGATAACAATGATGATGTTACTGATGGAATTACTGATATTTATTCAGTTTTATATACAGGGTCGGGAGAAGCGCCAAGTCAAAATGGAGGCGCTATTCCAGCGGTACAAAACCCTGTTGTAGACTTTCCAAATGCTTTGGTTATAGATGGTTTTCCTGATGATATTGATGATTTTGTAGGGCTTGATAGAGTAGAGTATATGTTTGATCCTGCTACCTTAAGAGAAGATGTTACAAGAGGTGATTTTCAAAATATTGCTAATTGGTTGCATACGCAGCCAAATGCAGGATTGTCTGTGGTGGCTTTTTCAAATGTGGATGTCGCTTTACCTGTTGATGATGATGATGGTGATGGGTTTACTTCTGATGTGGATTGTGATGATAACGATGACACGGTTTATCCAGGAGCACCTGAACTTTGTGATGGTAAGGATAACGATTGTAATACTTCTGTTGATGATGGCTTAACATTTGTGTCGTACTATCCTGATTTTGATGGCGATGGGTTTGGTGATGCTTCGGGTGTTGGAGAAAGTTTGTGTGAAGACCCCGCAGATGGAAGAGTAACTGATAATACAGATTGTGATGATAACGATAATACCCGTTTTCCCGCAGCACCAGAACTTTGTGATGGTAAGGATAACGATTGTAATGCTATAGTCGATGATGGAGTAACATATGTAATTTACTATGCTGATGGTGATGCTGATGGGTATGGTGATGAATCGGATACCGGAGATAGTTTGTGTGAAGATCCAGTAGACGGAAGGGTTACTGATAATACAGATTGTAATGATGGTGATGCAGATATTAACCCAGGAGCTACGGAAGTCTTTGACGGAGTAGATAACAACTGTGATGGAAACGTAGATGAAGGATTTACTAATGCAGCAATATGGAACGGAGCAATCAATTCAGATTGGACTAATTTAGGTAACTGGGATACTAATGCGCCAGGTTTAACACCTAGTGATGATGTTACAATTCCAAGTGGATTGACCAATTATCCGGTATTAACATCAGGTCAAGACCTGAGTTTAGCAAATGGTTTAAGTTTAACCATTGCAAGCGGTGCTTCTTTAAGCATAAGCCCAGCAGTAGTTATTACTAATAACGGAACTGTTATTGTTGATGGTAGCATGACCTTACAATCGGATGCTGCAGGGTCTGCTTATATTGGTTCGGGTTCAGGTACGTTTACAGGTGATGTAACAGTTGAACGTTATATCTCGGCAAGACGCGCATACCGTCAATTAAGTACACCAGTAACTACAAGTAACTTTATATCTAATAACTGGCAGCAAGGGACTCATATTACAGGGTCTACTGCAGGTGCTAATGGTTTTGATGCTACAGGTTCTGGTAACC
>Ga0213861_10002346_pt1 | contig 16305 bp, 10 predicted proteins | sample PICome_4_FD_160110 | JGI IMG/M metagenome (GOLD analysis project Ga0213861, IMG submission 160110) | Coastal seawater microbial communities near Pivers Island, North Carolina, United States - PICO131 | ecosystem: Environmental > Aquatic > Marine > Coastal | place: USA: North Carolina... | reverse complement strand
GCAAAAAAACACGGCTTATCCGTGTATGAGGAACTCATCAATGCCATCAAGGGAGAGTCGTTCCTACGCACCATGCAGATGGCTACCTAAATAGTTACCTTTTTTCTTTTCATTCCATTCCTTCATGGCTCTTTCATAAAGGAATGGAATGAACATCTTTCTATTCTCTATCAACTTCTTTAATTCAGCATCTCTTTCTGCCTTTAGTAAAAATATATTTTCTTCAAAGACAATATTCGCAAGTACTATTGCTTCTTCGATTTTTTCTAATGGATTGCCATATTCAAAATCGCCACCTTCAGCAACTGTGAAGAATCCATTTTCATCAGGATTTTTAATTCGCTTTACTCTCATTTAATTTATTTTTGCTTACCTACAACTCACTTATATCACCCCACCCCCCCGCTATACGGAGTTTACAACTCCGTACTCATGCTTACGGCGTTCACAACGCCATACCCCGCTGTACGGAGTTTCGAACTCCGTACCCCCAAAAAACAACCCCAAGCCAGTCAAAAACCACCTTGGGGTTGTCTCCCCTAATAATAGCAAGCTACCTAACACTTCCATGTGTCCATAGCCAACCTGCATCCCCGCCTCAACCCGAACACATAATACAATCCGGGTCATCCAGGCTACAAGCCTGCCCTTCCTCGCTGGCGGTGGCGTCGCTGATGCTGCCTTCGGCGGCGGCGTTCACGGCGGCCAGGTTGCCCGCTTTCACGGCGGCTTGTGCTTCGGCCGTCACGGTAAACTTGATGGGGTTCACGGCAGCTTTGCTGCGCAGGTAGTACATGCCCGTCTTCAGGCCCTGTTCCCAGGCGTAGAAATGCATGGACGAGAGCTTCCCGAAGGTGGGGCTCTGCACAAAGAGGTTCATGCTCTGGCTCTGGCAGATGAAGGCGCCGCGGTCGGCAGCCATGTCGATGATCACGCGCTGGCTGATCTCCCAGACGGTCTTGTACAGGTCTTTCAGCTCCTGGGGGATCTCGTCGAAGTTCTGCACCGAGCCGTTGGCGGCCATCAGGCGCTGCTTCATGTCCTCGTTCCAGAGGCCCAGGCGGTTGAGGTCGCGCAGGAGGTGCTTGTTCACCACCACGAACTCGCCCGAGAGGGTCCGGCGGGAGTAGATGTTGGAGGTGTAGGGCTCGAAGCACTCGTTGTTGCCCAGGATCTGGGACGTCGAGGCCGTCGGCATGGGCGCCACCAGCAAGCTGTTGCGCAGGCCGTGGGTTTGGATGTTCTTTTTCAGCTCAATCCAGTCCCAGCGGTCGCTCGGCGTCACGCCCCACATGTCGTACTGCAGGATGCCCTTGCTCGATGGTGAGCCGGGGAAGCTCTGGTAGGCGCCGTCCTTGGCGGCCAGGGCGCAGCTCTCGGTGAGGGCCGCGTAGTAGATGGTCTCGAAGATGTCTTTGTTCAACTTGTGCGCCTCGGGGCTGTCAAACGGAAAGCGCATGAGGATGAAGGCGTCGGCCAGTCCCTGCACGCCCAACCCGATGGGGCGGTGGCGCATGTTGCTGTTGCGGGCCTCCGGAATGGGGTAGTAGTTCACATCGATGACCTTGTTGAGGTTGCGCGTCAGGATGCGCGTCACCTCGAAGAGGTAGTCGAAGTCGTAGGTGCCGTCGGCCTTCACGAATTTGCCCAGCGAGAGGCTACCCAGGTTGCAGACCGCCACCTCGTCGGGCGAGGTGTACTCCATGATCTCGGTACAGAGGTTGGAGCTGCGGATGGTACCCAGGTTTTGCTGGTTGCTCTTGCGGTTGGCGGCGTCTTTGTAGAGGATGTAGGGCGTACCCGTCTCGATCTGGCTCTCCAGGATCGCAAACCAGAGGTCCTGCGCCTTGATGGTCTTGCGGGCGCGGCCTTCCTGCTCGTATTTGTGGTAGAGGGCTTCGAATTCGCCACTGTGCACGTCGAACAGGCCGGGGGCCTCGTTGGGGTCAAAGAGCGACCAGTTGCCGTTCTCCTTCACGCGCAGCATGAAGAGGTCGGGCATCCACATGGCGTAGAACAGGTCGCGGGCGCGCATCTCTTCCTTGCCGTGGTTTTTCTTCAGTTCCAGGAAGTCGAAAATATCGGCGTGCCAGGGCTCCAGGTAGATGGCGAAGGCGCCCTTGCGCTTGCCACCGCCCTGGTCTACGTAGCGGGCCGTGTCGTTGTATACTTTCAGCATGGGCACAATGCCGTTGCTCGTGCCGCCGGTGCCTTTGATGTAGCTGCCCTTGGCGCGGATGTTGTGGATGCTGAGGCCAATGCCGCCGGCCGACTGCGAGATGCGGGCGCAGCGGTCGAGGGTCTCGAAGATGCCGGGAATGCTGTCGTCCGTCATCGACAAGAGGAAACAGCTCGACAGCTGGGGCCGTGGCGTGCCCGCATTGAAGAGGGTAGGGGTGGCGTGGATGAACCACTTCTGCGACATGAGGTTGTAGGTCTCCACGGCCGCGTCGATATCCTCGCCGTGAATGCCCACGGCTACGCGCATGAGCATGTGCTGCGGGCGCTCGATGACGTTGCCGTTGGTGCGCATCAGGTAGGAGCGCTCCAGGGTCTTGAAACCGAAGTAGTCGAAGGCATAGTCGCGGTCGTAGATGATGGCGCTGTCAAAAGCGTCGCGGTGTTTCCACATGATCTTGTACGCCTCGTCACTGATCAGTCCGGCGGGTTGGCCGTTGACGGGGTCGATGTAGTTGTAGAGTGCCTTCATGGTCCGACTAAACGACTTGTCGGTGTTCTTGTGCAGGTTCGACACCGCAATCCGCGCCGCCAGGATGGCGTAGTCCGGGTGGTCGGTGGCCATGCTGGCGGCCGTTTCTGCCGCCAGGTTGTCCAGTTCGGTGGTCGTAACCCCGTCAAACAGGCCCTGGATGACCTTCTTGGCTATTTCAATGTGGCTGACTTGCTCGTCCAGTCCGTAATTGAGTTTCTTAATGCGTGCGGTAATCTTGTCGAAGCTCACGGGCTCCCGCTTACCGGTTCTTTTGATGACTTCCATAGTATGGTTAAATTTATTCGTGTTTAAGGTAAGGTGTGACGAAACGTGTAAAGGTGTAAGGGTTGGGTGGGTGTAAGGGTGAAGTGGTAAAGGGGTAAGGGTTGGGAAGGTGTAAAGGGAACGTGTAAGGGGGAAGTGTAAGGATTGGGAACGTGTAAAGGTGTAAGGGTAGGGCTGTAATCACTTTTACACCTTTCCCCCTTTCCACTTTTACACCTCTCCTTTTACACTTTTACCCCTTTACACTTTTCCACCTCTCTTTTCCACCCCTCTTTTACCCCTTTACACTTTTCCCCCTTTACACCTCTCACTAGAAATCTTCATCCAGCGAAAAAACCTGGCTATCCCGGTCGGCCATGACGCCGCTCTTCTGGTAGTCGCCCACGCGTTTTTCGAAGAAGTTGGTTTTACCTTCCAGGGAGATGAGGTCCATCCAGGGGAAGGGGTTTTCCACGTTGTATTCTTTGCGGCAACCCAGGGCCACCAGCAGGCGGTCGGCCACAAACTCAATGTACTGGCACATCATGTCGGCGTTCATGCCGATGAGGCTCACGGGCAGGGCGTCGGTGACGAATTCCTTTTCGATGGTCACGGCATCGGTGATGATGCCCCGTACTTTTTCCGGGTCGAGCTTGTTGACGATGTGTTCGTTGTAGAGCAGGCAGGCGAAGTCGCAGTGCATGCCTTCGTCCCGACTGATCAGTTCGTTCGAGAAGCTCAGCCCGGGCATCAGGCCCCGCTTCTTGAGCCAGAAGATGGAGCAGAACGAGCCCGAAAAGAAGATTCCTTCCACGGCGGCAAAAGCGACGATCCGCTCGGGGAAATCGCCGTTGTCGATCCAGCGCAGGGCCCATTCGGCTTTCTTCTTCACGCAGTCCATCGTTTCGATGGCGTTGAAGAGGTAGTCCTTTTCTTTGTTGTCCTTTATATAGGTGTCGATGAGCAGCGAATAGGTTTCCGAGTGGATGTTCTCCATCATAATCTGGAAACCGTAGAAGAACTTGGCTTCGGTGTACTGTACTTCCGAAATGAAATTTTCGGCCAGGTTTTCGTTCACGATGCCGTCGGAGGCCGCGAAAAAGGCCAGCACGTGTTTAACAAAATGCCGCTCATCATTGTTGAGCTTATCCTGCCAGTCGGTCATGTCCTGGCTCAGGTCAATTTCCTCGGCCGTCCAAAAACAAGCCTGGGACTTCTTGTACTCTGCCCAAATATCATTGTGCTGGATAGGGAATAGGACAAAGCGGTTAGGGTTTTCCTCCAAAATTGGTTCTACGCGTACACTCATTTTCTGCTTCCGTTTAAAGATGTGTTTATGTTACTAATGCAAATCAAATAAAGGTGTCAAAATACCGCTGCGACCAGCCGTAGCAAAATCCAGCCACTGGATGGTAAATTGGCGGGATTGGAAGCACCGGACTGTCTTTTGTTTATCATAAGGGTCAGGGTGTGACAATGGCTCCTTACAGGAAGTAACCATTGTCACAGAGTAGCAAAGCGAAAAAAGGGTCAATTTGTCGCGGTTAACCGCGGGAAATGTTATACTTTTTCAGCTTTACCCGGTGGGTTGCCCCACCGTCGTTTTCCCCTTATTGTTTGTGGTCGAATAGTTCCTGCTGGATAAGAAATAGTCAGTTGGTATCAGTAAATTTTGCTATTCGACGATTTGGTTTCACTAAGATAGTTGTCTTTGCCAAAAAAAACCAAATCAGTTTTCCACACTATGTTGATAACTAGTCTAAAGTACTGATTATCATATCATTTTGCTTGTTGATTAAGTTTTCCACAGTGTGGATAACTTTTCTGTGGATAACTTTAGTGGGCCTTGTTTTCGCTGGCAGTCCAGCTGTTATTTCACCCGATATCACCCGTTGGTCACGGGTGCGGGTTATCTTTGGTGAAATTTAGCATCTTTAATAATTTGGGAGCTGTTTTTGTCTTCCTGCCGTTCAATCTACTGTTGTTATGCCGACCACCATGAAAATCCAAAAAAAGCACCAACTCACCGGGCACAACGCGGCCATCTACACCCTGGTACCCGGCCCGGGCGCGGGCACCTTCCTCTCGGCATCCGGCGACGGGATGATCGTGCAGTGGTCGCTGGACGATCCGGAAACCGGTCGGCTGCTGGCCCAGGTCAATACCCAGGTTTTCAGCCTGGCCTACCTGCCCGCTACCCACACCCTGGTGGCGGGCGACATGAACGGCGGCGTGCACTGGCTCAACCTGCACGAAGACCGCCCCAACAAGCACCTGGCACACCACCGCCAGGGTACCTACGCCGTGCTGGCCGTAGACGAGCACCTCTTCACCCTCGGTGGCGACGGTGTCCTTACCCGTTGGGATATTGCCGGGCAGCGCAGCATCGAAAGCCTACAGCTCAGCAACCAGGCCCTGCGCAGCATCAGCTACGCTGCCGACCGCCAGGAACTGGCCATCGGCAGCAGCGACAATAGCATCTTCCTCCTGGATGTGGCCGATTTTTCCATCCGCCAACGGCTGGTCGGCGCCCACGACAATTCGGTCTTCAGCGTACTCTACCATCCCTACCAGCCGGGCTTCCTGCTCAGTGGTGGCCGCGATGCCCACCTGAAGGTCTGGGATCTGGCGGCGCCCGGCACCCCGGTCAGTAGCCAACCCGCCCACTGGTTCACCCTCAACCAGGTGATCGCCCACCCGGAAAAAGACTGCTTCCTGACCGCGAGCCGCGACAAGTCGGTCCGCATCTGGACTGGCAGCGATTACCAGCTCCTCCAAACCCTCGATGCCGCCCGCGACGGGGGGCACATCAATAGCGTCAACCGCCTCCTCTGGATTCCCGGCACCAACTGCTTCGCCAGCGCCAGCGACGACCGGTCGATTATGGTGTGGGAATGGGTGGAGGGGGCTTGAAATCGGAAGTCGGAGGTGGGAAGGGGGAAGTAACCGCGTGTAAAAGTTGGGCAAGTGTAAAAGTGTAAAAGTAGGGCGAGACCAACATCCGGCGTATCCATCCTCCCGCATGCGCCCACGCTGAAGACGTGGCAGGTGCGAGAACCAACTCGAAGTCGGAAATCGGAGGTGGGAGGTGGGAAGTTTTAGACCGTGTAAAGGTGTAAAAGTATGAGGTGTAAAAGGGGAAAAGTGTAAAAGTGTAAAAGTAGGGCGAGACCAACATCCGGCGTATCCATCCTCTCGCATGCGCCCACGCTGAAGACGTGGCAGGCGCGAGCCGTCAACGCTGAAGACGTGGCAGGTTGCTGCGCTGCGTCGCCCACGCTGAAGACGTGGCAGGTGCGAGAACCAACTCGAAGTCGGAAATTGGAGGTCGGAAGTCGGAAATAGGCCCCTGTATAAAAGGTATAAAATCGGTCAAGAGATTACTCAGACTCACTTTTACACTTTTACACTTTTACACGTTTCCACCTCTCCCGTTTCCACCTCTCCCGTTTCCACCTCTCCCATTTCCACCTCTTCCATTTCCACCTCTCCACCGGCTGTTACTTCCGATTTCCGGCCTCCCACCTCCGACTTCGAGCGCCTCAGGCCATAAAATCCCAGGCCGTTCGGTAAGTCCCGTGGGCTTCGCAGTATTCCAGGAAGGAGCGGTAAAAGTCGTTGTTGCCGATGGTGGCGCTGTCGCCAACGATGACAAGTTTTTGGCGGGCGCGGGTCATGGCCACGTTCATGCGGCGGTAGTCCTGAAGGAAGCCGATTTCGCATTTGCTGTTGGAGCGTACGAGACTGATGTAGACCACATCGCGCTCCTGGCCCTGGAAGCCGTCGATGGTGTTGATCGTGATGGGAAGGCCGGCCAGGCGGGGGTCTTCTTTGACGGCCTGGCGCATTTGGATCACCTGCTCGCGGTAGGGCGAGATCAGGGCAATAGAAGGCAGGGGCAGGATATCGTAACTGAGGCAGTGGTCGAGCAATTCGTAGAGGTGTTCGCGCAGGATGTGGAACTCCCCGTCGTTGTAGCGGCTTTGATAGGCCGGCTGCACCTGTTCATCGCAGCCGGCACCGGCCGTATCGATAAAAACTACGGGTGTCTCGGGATCTTTGGATACCGTGTGCCGGGCGACGGCCGGAGCTGCCTCCAGGAGGCCGTCGTAAAAGTGGGTATTGGAGAAACCCATGATGGTTTCGTGCATCCGGTACTGGGTGCGCAGCAGGCTGGTGTGGTGTTGGCGCTGCAAGGTTTTTTCGATGAGGGTAACCTCCAGGCCGCCACGGCGGGCTTCGTGGCTTTTGATGGTAGGTGGCAGTTGGAAGGGGTCGCCGGTGAGGACCACGCGGCTGGCCTTGAGGATCGGAATCCAGGTGGCGGGTTCCAGCGCCTGGGCCGCCTCGTCGATGATGACGGTGCGAAAATTTCGCTTGTCGAGGACGGCGTTAGCCGCCCCGACGAGTGTACAGGTGATGACCTGGGCACTTTCGATGATTTGGTCGAGGAGGCGTTGCTCAAGCTGGTTGGCCCACTGGTTGATCTGCCCGGCTTCGCGAAACATCTGGCCGCGGTTACTGCGTTCTTCCGCTCCGTAGTTGCGCTTGAAACGCTTGGCTTTGCGGCGCAATTCTTCGGCTTCGATTTTTAGTTTTTTGATGGTCTTGCTGTCGGGATGTTGGGCCACCTGCATCTCGAGGGTATGGCGGATCACCTCTTCGTCTACCCGGCTGATGTTGCCAATGCGGAGCACCCGCAAACCGGCTGCGGCAATGCGCTCGGTGAGCAGGTCTACGGCGGTGTTGCTGGGGGCGGCTACCAGCACGGTCTGCTCGGTTTGCGTCAATTGCTGCACCACCTCTACCAGGGTTGTGGTCTTGCCCGTCCCCGGCGGACCGTGGATGACCGTCACGTCGAAGGAACCGACGACATCGCGCAGGGCACTGTTCTGCGAATCGTTGAGTCGCTCGCTGCGCAGCCATTCATTCACTTCCCGAAACTGGGCCTGGTGGCGGCCCAGGAGAACATCCCGCAACTCGGCCAGTCGGTCCTTGCTGGCGTTAATGACTTTGCGCAGGGCCTTTTCCATCTCCTGGTAGGTGCGGTCATCGAAAAGGAGATCCACGCCAATGAGGCCCATGCCCAACCATTCGGGCAGGTCCGAGGCATTGAGGACGATCTTCATCTTGCCGCGATCGGCGTACTGCAGAATGCCGCTCCACTCGGGTTTGTGTACCTGGGGCTGGCGGGTGAATAAGCTGACGGTTTTGCCCGCGCGAAACTGGTCGGGGGGGTGGGGCAGGGCCCGCTCCACAATGACGTAGGCCCGGTTGCCAATGGTATACCCCGACTTGACAACGCTGACGCCATACCAGGAATACCCTTCCTTCACCCGTTTTTCCAACGGAAGACTTTGGATCTTCTGGCGGTGAAATTCCAGATCGGCGGCTTTTTCCACCGCGAGAATTTCGATTAAATGCTGGAGCTCCTGGGTAATGGCTGCTGGTGTCAAAGTTGAGGTAAATTAGAGCGGTTGTGAAGGAAGCAGCAAAGATAGGGAAGTGGCGGCACAAACAGCAAGTTGAAACCGGTATTTCCACCAAACGCTTAATAAAGTGGCGGCCCCAGGTGCTCGGTTGTCAGATGAGGGGGAAAGACACTTTTTTCCGTTCCTGCCGGACGATAATTTCGTGCAACTCCATGGTTTCCAGCGAGGGGGAGGTGTCAAATTCTTCCTGCAGTATTTGCTGGCACTCCGCGTACTGGCGCAGGGCACGCGAGCGTTCACCGCTGCGGTAGTACGCGTACATGAGCTGGCGGTGGGTACGCTCCAGGCAATTGTCCAGCGAGAGGACCTGGTGGCCGGTTTTCAGGGCTTCCTTGAACTGCTCCTGCTCCAGGAACAGGGCGGTCAGCTGTTCGAGTACAAAAAGGCGGGTTTCCCACCACGTATCCCGGATGGTACTCATCCATTCCAACTGGGGCAAATCCGCCAGAAAATCGCCCCGGTAGTGGTCCAGTGCCTGTTGGAACCAGACGCTGGCTTCCCGAATGTGACCTAATTGCTGGTCGCTTTTACCCCGCTTGACGAGTTGCTGGAACGTATCGACATCGCTGCTAAAGGTAATGGTGGGATTCACTTCGTACTTGCCGTCGCGAAAGTTGATAAAATCGGCGTGCTGGGTGGAATCTTTGAGTAGCTGTCGGACTTGCGAAATCGCTACATTCAGTGAATTGCGGGCACAATCAAGGGGGACGTCGGGCCAGAAGTAGTCGATCAGCCGGTCGCGGTCAATACCCCGGTGGCGGTGGTAGAGCAGGCAGGCCAGGAGCAATGTCGTCCGGTTGTTATTCAGGGGTAGGCATTCGCCGGTGGCCGTGGTTATGCTGAAGCGGCCTAGAAAGCGGAGCTGGAAATCGACCTTTTTTCCGGGCTTAAGCGGCAGGACGGTTGGTGTTATCAGCTGTAGGGGAGCCTCCGACACGGGCTTTTGCCAAAAAGTCATTAATCGGGCCCACCATTGCTGCCAGGTTGGCCGGGACTGGCGATCCAACTGGGCGAGTAGTTGCTGGTAGCCTACCGGCGCCATGAAATAGGCCATGATGCCATGCCGGTAAGCATTGACGACATCCTCGGCCTGCGTGGGTTGTCCAACGCCAAACACTTTACTATCGGGGAAAACCCGCCGTAAATGTTCCACCAGTAACCATTGCTGGGAGGTATGGGCTTGAAAATGGAGAATGACCAGGAATGGTAGCGATGCTAAAGAAAATATACTACCGGGTGGAATCACGACCGCTGAATACCGCAGGGTGACCACCGCTAATAATTCCTGAAGTTGGTCTGGGACACTGCTTATCAGCGGCACCAGTGGTTTAGGTTTAGACATAACTAAAGGTCTCCGTTATCCATCCTGTTCAATAACAACACCCCCTATTTTTAATGCACAACCCTTTATTTTTGTTACTGCTGGGCAACAAAATCATTAACCCCAAACCGGTTTGGACAAGAAAAAAAAGCAAAACAGGCAACTGCTGAGTTGACCCGATGCCTGACCCTCTTAAGAAAAGTGGATTCGCGAAAACCCAGTAATAATACCTGCAAAATAAATTGCTGGATAAGTTTTAATGTAGTTGTGTTTGGATGGTGAAATCCGTTTGGTTGGGGATAGAACCATTTTGAGCAATGAGAACTGCCCAATAGGAAATTACGAAAGATTCCAGGAATTCATTCTTTGTTGCCTAAATCGGTTAATAAGGTGTTGTCGTTTTCTTAAAGATAAGCTAAAATACCCATTTTATCAATGGTTGTAATAACCTGAGTGTCAGAATATTTGTTTACCTTGAACACTTTATTGTTTAATCCATACATAAAAATGGAAAGGAAGTATGAATTTCGGCAAGATGCCGACCGGCACGAATGCGTGACCTGGGTGGAGGATGGATTCATCGTTTTTGCGTGTAATTCCTGCGGTTTTCTCCGCAAGATGAACATCGATTCTGGTGACCTGTCTACCGTCCATCTCGGCGACCCCGAGGTCTTGCACCGTGGCTCCCACCAGCCTGTCGGGCTGGTGCAACAAGTTGAGCAGGCGGCAAGTAATTAGGCCCTGCTACCCACCTATACCCCTTCCTATTACCCGAATCTGATCCCTGCTCCTGCTGCTCATACCAGCAACAGCAACCGACTATCTTCCAATAGGTGGTCTGGTACATGCTGCTCTGCATCGTCAATAGTGACGGTCAGCCGGTACATACCGGGATTCAGGTCATTGGTGATGGCCTTCAGTTGTAAGGCCTGCTCCGGCGCCACGTAACCCTGGCTCCGGCCAATGAGTGTTTTGCGTCCGTCGATCAAAGACTTGGAAAAAAGGCTGGCCTCCACGCGCTTGTTGTACAATGGTTTTTTGGTCATTACTTTTATCCCTACGGGCGCACCAATTCGTTGGGTTTCACTCACATTCTGCCATTCCACTTCCAGGCCATCCGTGGGGGGCGGAAGGTTCCCCTTCGGCAGTTGGTCTTTTTTCCCGGAAAGAAATTGCGCCACAAACGGACGAATTTCACTGGTTTCGGTACCTTTTAAAACAATCTTCTCCCCACTGAGCGAATGCGTCAGTACGCCCTGCCAGCTTTTTTGCTCCCCACTGCGGTAATAAACAAGGCGGAAACTGTGGCGGTCACTGCCACCACTGTCGGGAGAACCTACTGTTGGCAGTAGTTTGGGCGCACTGGTGGGCGCACTTGTGGGCGCGCTTGCTTTGGGCGTACCTGTACTGGGTGCACTTGCTTGGGGCGCACTTGCTTTTGGCGCAGCCGGTTTTTTCGTTGGTGCGGCCATTCGCTGTATAGATTGCTGGAGTTCGGCGAGGGCTTGGTCGCGTTCGCTGGCTTGATCAAAAGGAAGACTGATGGCGATAACCTGTCCATTGGTATTAACCATTTCCAGGCCCCAGTGCTTTTTGTCCTGGGTCGGTTGGAGGGTATAGCGTCCTTGTTGAGCCTGGGCCATGGCCTGCTTGCAGCTTTTTACCGTTTGGTAAATTTTGCTCACCAGCAGCACCTGTTTTTGGCTGTTGGCCCAGTAGAAGAAATATTTTTTGGCGGGCCGGTCCTGGTGCAGGAAGAAGCCCGAACCACTGACCGCTCCAATCGCGGCCACCAGTTTCGGCAAGGTGGAAGGTTCCATGGTTGTCGGTTTTTAGGTGAAACAAGTAAGAAAAGGGCCGCCGATAACAGGCGGCCCTTTCCGGGAAAACCTGGTGACCAGACTTACATGTCTTTGTACACCTGCAGGTAACCGATTTCATCGTAAGATGCAATCGGAGAAGGTGAGCCGGCAGGGCCGCGGAACAGCAACGTCGCTACCAACTTGTAGGCACCTTCGGGCAGACCTGCGACGGGAATGACCGCACTGTAAGATTTTCCGATGCCGGGGACGAAATTAACGATCGCCGGAGCAGGATTGGCGGCTTCGCCAGCGCCCATCTGCTCAATGTAGATGCGGCATTCGTAGGAACAACCAGGCGAAAGCAGGTTGGCCAGCCATCCCTTTTGATCCCAGAGGAAGTGGGCGAACACCGTCTGGTCCGTCTGCACAATGCTAACCGGGCTGGCTTCGGGTAAACCCGCCGTGGAAGGGCTTTCGTGAAGGTGTACTTTAGCGTTTGCTAATTCAAAAAGTGCTTTTGGAATTACATTTTCAACAGTAAACATAGAAACAGGGTTTGAGCGGTCAACGATTGCCGATGATTAATAGGGTGAGTCGGTAACCGCGGTGATGATTATATGAATGATGTGAACACCAACAAAACTACCACCGCCTGGTTAACCAGCACTAAATCCACACTTAATCGCGACTTAATGGCGCTTAATTTTCCCTTAATTCTATTTTTTCCTGCTTTTATACCACCGAACAACCGGGCGGCCCTAAACCCGCCGGGCCAGCGCCAATGCCTGGTGTTCCAATAATCGCAGCGGCTCCTGCGTCAGCAGGTGAGGCAGACGGATGATGGGAATCTCCACCGACCGGGCCACTTCCTGGATCATCAGTTCGCTGGCGGTAAACAGGCCAGCCAGTGCGAACGGCCGAATCCCTTTGCGGTCCAGGATGTGCAGCGCACTTTGTACCTCCAGGCTGGTCGCACACGACAGGATGACATCGTAAATGGTGTTCATAAAAGCCGGGTTGTCCAGCAGCAATTCGGTTTCCCGTTGCAAAATGCCGTAGGCAATTTCCAGCACGATGTATTCCGGCTGCACAGCCTCCCAACACTGGTCAACGAGGGTCTGGTAAATGCCCAACAAGGTTGTTTCGTCCTCCAGGAAAGTAGATGGGAAACCCAGGTCGGCAAAATCGCAGACGTAGTCCGTACCGCGGTCGCGCACAAAGCGCTTGTCTTTGGGGAAGGTCGTGCCCGTCAGCTTGATGAAGGCCACCTGCGCGCCCTGGCTTTGCAGGCCGGCCGACAGGTAGGCCGCCGTGGTCGTCTTACCTGCATCCATCGACGAGCCGATGGATAGGATGACCTTGCTCCGCACCTGGGAGGGATCAAAGGGGAGGAGGTTTTGCTCCCGCGTGTTGATCACCTGTCCCTGCATATCGACGGCGTAGCCCACCAGCTCGACCGTGGGAACCTCTGTTTTATAAGTGGCATTCACCGTCTTCAGGGTACCTACCACGCCGCCGCGCCCGATCAGGTGCAGCGGCGTACCAGGTGCCTGGGGCACGTAGCCTTCCATTTGCGAAGTCGCGTAGCGGTTGCCGTAGGTGGCCAGAATCAGGTCGCCGGTAAAGAGGTAGCGGTTCACCCAGTCGGGACCCGCCAGGTAGCATTCTTCCTCGTGCGTAATCCGGAATACTGCCACGTCGCCGCTCTGGGGATAGTAGGTCTCGTTGCTGCTGGTGTCGATGCGGTACGTATCTACTCTCGCACAGCTTAACGACTTCTTGATTTTCATCAGTGGGTATTTATTAATGGTTTGCGCGGCAAATTTAGCCACTTTATTAATCCGATTTACTTTTGGTGGAGAATGTTATTTTTTTGTCTGCGGCGCACCTCCGTTTGGGGGAGCAAAAAACTTCGCCAGCGTTTCTTCAACACTTCCGTAATACCGTGTACCGAGGGCTGGGGGGATACATTTTACGCCCTTCAACACCCTATTTGTCTACCAATAATAATCCCGTACCTTTACCTTCTTATAAATCCCCACACCTCGTGCAAGCAAAAAAATCTTACGGTCAGCATTTTCTCACCAACGAAAAATACGCGCAGGCCATCGCCGATGCCCTGCTCCTGACCGATCAGTACGCCGACGTACTCGAGGTGGGCCCCGGCCAGGGCATGCTCACCAAATACCTGCTGGAGAAACCCTTCGCCCTCAAGGTCGTCGAGGCCGATCGGGATATGGTCGCTTACCTGGCCCAACATTACCGGCAGCTGCCTGCCGCCGACGTCATCGAGGCCGACTTCCTCAAGTTGCGCCTGCACGAGTATTTTGCCGGGCCCTTTGCCATTATCGGTAATTTCCCCTACAATATCTCCTCGCAGATTCTCATCAAGGCCGTCGACTACCGCGACCGCGTGCCCGAGCTCGTGGGCATGTTTCAGAAGGAAGTCGCCGACCGCGTGGTGGCTCCACCGGGCAGTAAAACCTACGGCATCATTGGCATTCTCGTCCAGGCGTTCTTCGAACCCCACTACCTGTTTACCGTCACCCCCGACAACTTCAACCCACCCCCCAAGGTACAGTCGGCCGTCATCCGCCTCGTGCGCCGCGCCGAGCCCCTGGTCAGCGACGAACTCTGGAAGACCTTCCGCCAGGTCGTTAAAGTTACCTTCGGCCAGCGCCGCAAAATGTTGCGCAATACCCTCAAACCATTGCTCTCACCCACCACCCTGGAAGATCCCCGCTACCAGCAGCGCCCCGAACAGATAAGCGTCGAAGGATTCGTGGAAATCGCCGAGGCAGTACTGGCTGCGCAGGAGGCCGGGTAGTCGCTTGAAATTCATTTCAAGCCATCCCGTCGCTTGAAATTTATTTCAAGCCTTCCTGTCGCTTGAAATTTATTTCAAGCAGCTCACCCTATTGTCGTAGGCTCCAGCCTACGATACCGTATTCCTCGGCCTCCGGCCGGCGTTCGGGCCCTGGCCGACGTTCTTCCCTGGCCAGGTTCGCCACCAAGATTTACCAAAACCAGGCCCGCGCTGAAGCACGGGCAACCCCCAACCCCTCCACCCCAAAACAAGAGCGCCGCCCCGAAATTAATCGGAGCGGCGCTCAATGTTGCTTGTCGCTTGAAATAAATTTCAAGCAACCGTTAGCTTACTTCACAACCACCATCGTCTTCGTAGCCGTAAACGCACCCGAGGTCACCGTGTACGTCAGTACGCCGGTAGCACCCTGGATCATGTCCTTGGTTACGTTGATGTTGTTGTAGCCGGCCGCGTAATCACCGCGTACCACCGTCAGTACCCGTCCGCTGGCATCGGTAATCGTTACCGTGGCCTGGGCGTCAGCTGGCAGGTTGAAGCCGATCAGCGTGTTCGCCTGGAAAGGGTTGGGCGTGTTCTGGTAGATTTCGAAACCAGCGTCAGCTACCGTGCCGTTCGAGAAGTTAATCCCAACGTTCCTGGTGTTGCCGTTCTGGTAAGCTTCCGCTACCGTGTAGCGGCTGTTCACTTGCAGTACGTTGCTCAACCCGGCATCCTGCGTAGCGCGGATGACCAGGCTGAACAGGACAGCGTCCTTGCTGTACTCGCCGTTGAAGCTCATCGTGATCATCCCCTGATCCGCAAAGCGCAGACCAAAGTTCTCGGCCGTAGCCACGCCGTAGGCGATGTCTACCAATTCAGCACCATTCAGTGCCAAAGTGCCTTGGAAACCTTCTACCTCAGCACCCGTGAAGGCGACCGTGTAGACGTTACCTACTTTCACGCTCGTGTTAGCCACTTCGAAGTTGAACTGGCCGTTCAGCGTGCGATCATCACCGCTCAACAGGTTCGCCTGGGCGCTGCCGTTGATGTCACCAATCTTCACACCCACAAAGTTGGCGGTCAGGTTGCTGACGAAGTTGTTCTCGTTGATCAGTTCAGGGAATGCTTCGTACCAGGGGTTGGTCGCAACGGGGAAGCTGTAGGCAGCATCCACAAAGCGCCAGCTCGTGTTGTTGGCAAATTCCGTATCGATGTTCAGGATCAGCTTGCGCAGCTGGATCATGTCCAGGGTCGTAATCGTCTGTGAGCGGTTAACGTCCGCAGCTATCCGCTTGTAGGGGCTCGTCAGCGGGGTTACACCCAGGATGTGCTTGCTCATCAACACCAGGTCAAATGTCGTCACGCCGTTCAGCGGGTTGGCATTCAGGTAAGGCGTTACCGAGTAGTCATTACCCGTAGGCAGGTTGAAGCTGAAGGTACCGTTGGCGTTGGTGATCATACTCATGACCATACCACCGTTGACGTTCACTTCTACACCTTCTACCGTCTGGTTGGTTTCGGTTGCGATCACACCCGAAAGCGTGCCCGTACCCGTACCACAGTCTACGTGCTCCTGTACCAGTACGTACGTCTCACAGTAATCGGAATTGCCTTCTTCGTCGAAAGCGTAGATGTAAACAACCGTTGATTCGTCGTCGTCCTGGTTCAGGATCAGACCCGTCTGGTCAGGGCTGGGAACGAAGGCCTCACCAGCAGCTTCTACGTCGCTGGCGCGGTAGATAGCGTACTTCGTTACCCGCAGTAAACCACCGTTCGTCTGGGGGCCCTGGCCCGTACAGTCGTAGATCGGAGAAGCCTCGAAGTCGGATGCCCAGATCGCCATGGCACAGCCACCTTCCTGCTGTGGCATCAACGTTACCGTCAAACCATTGATACAGATAGGAGCA
>Ga0213861_10002342_pt1 | contig 16325 bp, 23 predicted proteins | sample PICome_4_FD_160110 | JGI IMG/M metagenome (GOLD analysis project Ga0213861, IMG submission 160110) | Coastal seawater microbial communities near Pivers Island, North Carolina, United States - PICO131 | ecosystem: Environmental > Aquatic > Marine > Coastal | place: USA: North Carolina... | reverse complement strand
TTTTTATTTCGTTAAAATATTTTTATATATAAAATATGCCTATATATAACTGTAAAGAATGTAATATTATAACAGAGAAAAAAACGGATTACGAAAAACACATAAAAACTAAAAAACACCAGAAAAATACAGGTAAAACAGAAGATGTCAAAAGTCACCCTGATGTAACTGTTTTGTCATCATTATGTAACCACAGTGACACCCTAATGTCATCTAATAATGTTTTATATGAATGCGATTATTGTGACGCTTCGTTCAAACATAGACAGAACAAATATAGACATCAAACATATAATTGTAAAGCAAAGAAAAATCAATTAGTATTAATACAACAAATGAAAGAATCTCACAAAGAAGAAATAAGAAAATTAACAGAAAAATTGGATAAAGCTTTAGATAGAATTGGTAATACAACAAACAACAACACAACAAATAATAACACAAATTGTACGACAAACAATATAATTATTAACGGGTATGGTAAGGAGGATATTTCTTATATCAAAGATAGTGAATGGTTAAAGATGCTGACCAATCCACGAGAGAGTATTACAAATTTATTTCTTGAAACGCATTTCAACCCAGAACATCCCGAGAATACGAATATAAGACAAAGAAACAGAAATTCAAAATTCATAGAAGTTCATGATGGTGATAACTGGAAGAACAAGAAAAAGAAGAAAATGTTATCAGATGTAGCGGAAGATAAACAAGGTATTCTTGATGATAAAGTTGCCAAAAATGATGAAATCTATAATTCTATGTCAGACCGACAGCGTCGAAATCACGACACATTTCACGATGAAGTATTTTACAACGATAGAAAGGAAATTGTAGAAAGCATGGAAGCAGCCATGCTTGACAGTATTTAAACTTAACTTATACTCTATAAGTTAAATTAGTTTTCTAGTTCTATTTCTAAATCTCGTGCCAGATCACGAAGTTGTTTCTCAAATGTCTTTGATGTAACTTCTTCAGGGATTCTTTTCTCTCGGATCATCTGTTTCTCATACTTGCCCATCCATGTACCTCCACTGTAATTATCTTCTAGTTCTAGACAGATTGGAAAGAACTGTTTTGCCAACTTCTTCATAGCATTAGCATAAACCTGAATTTCATATTGTGCATCAGGAGCACACCGTAATCTCAAAAACTTGATCAGATTGTTCAAATCAAACTGAACATAAATCGTAGTATATGTAGATACAGGTAAGTAAAATCTCGCTACCTCCTTTGTTAGTCCTGCTTCAAGTAAACTTCTATAAGATCTGAATACTTCATCTTGTAAATCTTCTGCCTTTTGAATTCTAGATACAATATCTTTAATTTGTTCTGGTTTCAAATTAAATTCTGAGGCCTGCTTGTTAGCGCTTGATTTTCCTCTCAAAGCCATTGCTGTCTTATCTAAACGAAATCTATTAACATCTTCTGTAACTTCACTGTAACGCTGACTGAACTCGTTGAATTTTCCAGTACGGTGTCGCAACAACTGACGGCATATAGCAATAGGCATTTTCATACAGAATGTTACAGAACACATTTCCAAAGGTGATGTATGATGATTTCTCAGTAAAAACTCTATCAATCGTTTATCTGCTGTGGGTGTTTTAGTATCACTTCCATAAGATGCTCGAGCTGCTTTTGCTACAAGATACTCTGGAGTAAATCCTTCAGGATGGGTTTCGGGCGACACTTTAATCAACTTAACAAACCCCTGACCGTCCAACAATCCATTTATCTCCAAAGATTTCCCTTCCAAAGCATTTACGGGCTCCATTTTATTATAACTTCTTTATTATAATAAATTCATTTAAATTCTCTGACAATGTCGTGTTTCCCAATCTTGTGATATACGCGGAGCCTTGTTCTTAAAGTAAAACTCGAACTTCACAAATTTGTCATTACAAAAATCAGTAAACTTACCAAGTTCATTCACTTGATCTAATACATATTGACAGGGACTTACAATTGTTATATTATTTACAATGACATTTCTAGGAGGACTTTTAGCCGTCCAACCCTTTTGTAATTGTATCGCATCTGCAAGTTCTTGAATATTCAACAAAATATCTCTAGCGATGTCTCTAAATAACTCTAACACTTGTCTTATCTCTGTATTGCGTTCTCTTGCTTTCTCGATAACTTTGAGACGCTTTACCCACTCTTTCTCCTCGAGTTCTTTTAGCAAGAAATCTCTTCTCATAAGTCTGCATTCTCTCTGGTCGTCTGGTACATATTTTCCGTGGTCAAGTGTAATTGCAGAAATATGGTTTATTAATCTCAACACATTTATTATCCCGTCAAAAGTTGTTGATGATATTATTCTAGAAATTCTTTTCCAATTTCTTATTTTATATACAAAATCATAATCCCTGATATCACCGCATCTTGGTCCTTCTTCTCCTCTTCCTTGTAATGTTCCGTTTTGCATTGCTTCGAAAAAGTGAGGATTGTGGAAGAACCCTGTTTCAAGTCTACCAGTTCTGTAATCAAACATACAATTACATTGTGTGCAGAACATCTGATTGCAACCTTCCCATTTGTGTATAGGAGCAGCACATTTTGGACAAGGCCTGGTATCTGCTTTGATGATTTCAAAAGTGGCTTTTGTTTCTTCATTACATTCGTGTTCTTCTTCTTTCTTTTCACCACAACCAGAACAACATTTTAACTTACATAATCCGCATTTCCAATTGTCTTCTAAGAAACCTTGACAATCTTCATCTGGACATCTTCTACGGGTAACTACTTTTGTTTCGTTCTTAATAGGTTTACGAGCCAATATCCGTTGTTCTCTGTAAAGTATAGAAATTTTATCATGATACTCATTGATAGTAAGTTGTATTTCGTCAATTTTTCTTTGTCTCTCTCTCCTATCAAGTTCTTCTTTTGCATCTTGCTGAGATTCAGGTAGCAATGATTTCTCTCTAGCTAACAAATGTTTGGTTCTCAACTCAAGATAATCTTTATTAGCCCAAGTAATAGGGACCTGTTGACGAACAAACATATAGGACATCTTTTTTGAACATACCATACACTTTGGTTCAATATCTCCCCCTTCTAACAGATATCTTCTAAAACACGACATACAAATAGTTTCATTACAATCTGGAGAAGGACACTGAACTCCCTTTCTCGTAGAATTATTGAGCTTTTCACAGCAAATTTGACAATCCATGATGATATTTCTTTTATGATTTAAAAATCATAAAAATTTCAGTTTAATCGTCGTCACACCCGGTTTCAAAGCAAATAGCCTCGTCTCCCCATTTCTTAACAGCTTCTTCAAAACTGACAGTCTGTTTTCCAATTCTCTCATTTACAGTATTGTGAAACTTCCATACCCATCGAAACAACGAGAGTTCATCTCCGTCATTTATAGGGTGAATAAGAGGATGATGAGAAGCATATTCTGTTCCGTGTTTTCTACATTTTGTACACGGAAATGTTGTAATCAAACGAGCAATGGTATTTGCAGCTGTTATCTTTTTCTCATATGTTTTTGCGTTAAATGAATCAATATGCATCGCTGCCCAATAACCAGGTCCATAATAAGCTTTGGTGTCCATTTTTTAAATAGTATATTTTAAACTATTCTTCTATAAGAAATTCTTGATCTTCTTTAACTGGTAACCGTGGTTTAAGATCTCCTTCTAACAACATAATCCAAGCATAGCATTGACATATAGAATCTCCCATATCGTCGCCTTTTGAAACTCCTTTGATCTGTTTTATAAAAGTAGATTCGTGTTTTTGATTAGGGTGTGTTTCTAAATATTCTATAGCCTTTTGTTTACACCAACGCTTATATTGTTGTTTCTTCATACCCTTAGGACATCCCAACATTCTTGTTTTGGCTTGAGAGTTAAATTCTATAACATGAGGCATATTTCCTCTATTCTTCAATTTGGTACAAAAATAGGTTATAATATGTTGCCCCATACGAGTATTGTCGTAACTGATAGTCATTTGTGATTCTATCACGATGTAATGAGATTTTGAAAAATATTGATTTTGTCTTTCAAGTTCATCAAATTGTTTAATACAACTGATATAATGATTTTCTTCCTTATTTAACGAAAAATCTAATCTCGATAGTAAAATACTTGTATGTTCTTTTGTCTTTGTATTATAACAATCTACATACACACCACAGTTCTTGATACCGGGATCTATAGATGTAATAATAATGTTGTCATTGTTCATAACTGGCGACTCGTGACTATGTGAGTTGTAGACAGCATACGGAGGTTTTCCGTTTACAGGTTGATATTTGGCAAATTTAGCATATCGTCTATATCCACTCATTTAATATGTAAAATACTTTTACATATTAATTAAACTATTGTATAACTTGGTTATTTACATCATGTGAGACAAATGATGGTGAAGTGCGTAGTACACAGCGACGGAAGCAATAATTGCTTGGAAGGCAATAGTTGATTGTTCAGAGTTGGTTCTTAATTCTCCGTCTGGGGCGTTACCGTCCTTACCGTACTGACCAACATACACGAACCACACGACAAGTGCGGCCAAAGAACCGAGAGGAAATAATCCCAAAATCATCTTAACTGGTTGAGCGAGTTGCATTTTATCTTCAAAAAAAAATTTTTTTAAAATATTTTTAATTTTGAAATACTTAATTTTAAAAGTATATTTTTTATTTACATAAAATGGATACAGGTGTATGGGTTTTAGTAATTGCTTTGGTACTTGTGATGTTGTCAGTAGTTGGATTCTTTTTCTACAAATATTATTTAGAACCTCATCATGTTCTTGAAGGAGCATTGAGTCATCATTCTGGTCATCATACAGGGGCGTCTCATATTTCCCCTCATTCAGACGGATCTTCTTCTATGGCCGGACATCTTATCAACAAGATGTCAAAAGCCAAGAAACACAGCAATAAAGCTGCTAAAAAAATAGGCCAAGCAAAACATCATCTTAATAAAGCACAGGCTCATGCGGCACACGCATAAATTATAAATTTTTAATATTATAAAATGTTCTTTGATTGGCTAATACTATTTTTGATTTGGTTCATTTTGATTATTATTTTGATATCAATCATATTTTATAATAGATTACGAGTGAGAGATTACTATTTCTCACCCAATTCTGCTAATGCAACTCCAGGGGACGCTTTAGCTTTTACTGCTACAACAGATTCATATTTTGCTACCCACATTACAACTGCAGGAGATTTGACATTTAGACCGCTTTACAGTGATAGAAATAGAAACATATCTGGAGGACTTGTTTTGTTAACATATTCTACTGTAAATACAGAACAATATTACAGAATTAGAGTTATGAACGGTACCGAACAACTATCCGAGGGGGTATATAGAATAGACCCTAACTTGTGTTACAATAACATCAATTACTCATCAGATAAAGGAGACGATAGAAAAATAACATTTGAAATTAAACAAGTAGACAACAAAACAAACAAAGTAATAACAGGTACACCAACAGACATTAATCTTGTAAAAGCCTGGTCTTACTATTATTAGTTTTCTGATATATAGATATTGTGTTCTCCAAAATCCCCTATTTTATGATTTAGTTTGAATTTTCCATCTTTATTACAAAAGATCTTAATTATGCTATAATTAGCCATCCCATTAATTTTGCAAAGTGCTTTTACAAAATTAGTTCCGACTTTACATTCATTCCAATTCTCTCCTTGAGTGTTTCCCCATCTGTTATCCTTAACTACAGAACCGATGGTATTGCGACCTTCTACGATTAGTCCGTTATCAAAAATTTTGAATATGGTAAAATCTGTGTCTCTCATAATGCCCTTCATCGTAGTACAAAACTGACCAATGTCGATTTTTATGTTAGGTAACTCGGGTAAAACATCTTCGAACTCAGAAATATCATGATCAGAACTTTTACATTTTCCTGAAGATATTTTCGAGTTCTCAACAGTTACACCTTTAATTTCAATACAGATGTCCTGGCTATCTGTTGTTTTATACAACCTAACACTATTCGATTTTGAGATAGATTTCAATACAGATTTAACTGTATTCATACTAATTTTCTCAATCTGGCAAGGTGTCTCAGATTCGTCTTTCTTAATTGTTGTCAAATCTGTGTTGATATAGTATTCGATTACATCATCTGTAAATATTTCTATATCACTTATCAGTTTACGATTATCTCTCGTAGACAATATCGATGCTCTGATAGTAACACCAGATTCTTTAAAAAAGATGGGGATACTGTTTATAACCAGTTTATCATACAATTCAAAAATTTGTCTGAAGACATAACCATTTGTTATCTCTAGTGAAAATATTAAATTGTCAGGGTACAACATTTATGTAAAATTTTTTTTAAGTCAATTAATTTATAATAAATTAATTGGTTACTTTGGTAAATATACGAAGTCGTTAAATCTCCATTTTTCATAATATCCTTTATCAAATTTTCTCATAATATAGAAATTAGGGAGTTTTCCGTTATCGAATTCTATGTTTGCTATTTCAAACGATGAAGTGATTTTGTGTTTTAAAATATACTCTTCCATCGTTGATGGTTTATTATTATCCAGTTGTGTTTTTCGTTTAGATATTATATTGGCTTTTTCATACTCGTACATTATTGGAGGAGAGAGTTTTACTTTCATTTCTTTGTCTTCAAAATTTTCTTCTGGTTCTTCTATTTCATCAAATATTATGTCTGTGTTTTCATTTTCGTTTACTGGGGTTACAGCAACTTCGTTATCCATATCGAATTCCTCATCGTCCCTATCCCAGTATTCGTATTCGTATTCGTAATCGTCATCCATGATGCTTTTTATAATTAAAACATCTTGTTTTTTCATTTTTAATCTTCAAACACAAATCTTCTTTTCTTCGGTTGCGCTGCGCTATTTTTAGCAGATTTTTCCATCTTTTCTGTAAATCCTGTTCCGAGTCCAGCAATCAGATCTGCCATTCCTCCACCGTTTCCTCCTGACATCATACCCTCCATCATTGAACCAAGTCCACTCGCTGTTGTGGATGAAGGAGCAGATTTACCAGCAGAACCAGTTTCGATATTGTCCTTTGTTACAGGATTATCCAGAACCTGATCAACCGCATTCCGAATAACATCTGTCATACTTTCTCCACCAACATATCCAGCCAGGAATTTGAGGGCAATGAAGATAACAATGTTCATCAACAGAGTTCCTAAAATCCTCCATTCAATAGGCCACGAACCAGAACCAACAGAATACAAATTCTCCCCTAATTCTACCATAAGTTGATTATAGCGGTGCATTCTCTTCAGTTCCATCTTGGTAAATCCAGCAAGAGGGACATTAAAGGCCTTAACACAGACAAACTCAATAGCCATCAATACAATAATATAACCTAATTGTAATTGACCCAAATTCATATTAACATAGATAGATTTGATAATGGCGTGGTAACTATCGTGAATCTTATTCAAACTCTTACCTTCTGGGAACTCGATACCTTGTTCTGGATAGTTCAATTTTAAATTTTGAAATTTAGATTTGAAAGTTTCCATACAAGCAGTTCTAACTTCTTCTTGTTCAAGATTGTAATCTATTTTTCCTGGATCAGTAATTAGATCATTAACGCGTTCTATAATATCGTCTTCATCATCAATATCCACGAAATTATTTTTTACTGGACTTAGATGGTCTCGTGTAATAGTTTCTACATATGGAGTTTCTTCCTTTTCCTGTTCTAAAGTTGGGATTTCAGGTGTTTTTGGTAATTGTGTATCTATATTCGGAATTTCAATATCTCGCTCTATTCTAATTGGAGATATTCTACCAATTGAATGATCGAAATCGTCTTCGATAATTATATTTTGTTCCTGTTCTGTTGTCTTCTCCTCGACAGGTGGTTCGTCGTTATTCTCTTCTTCTGCTGCAGATTCTTCTGCTAATTTCTGTAAAAAAGACTTTCGTGTCGGCGTTGTGACGCTCGATTTTTTGTTAACAAACGCCATTGGACTTCTACCAGCTCCCTTTAAATCCATTTTGATATACAAATTGTTTAAAACATTAAAAATGAAAATTCTTCGATCTTCTATCATCAAAAATGGAGTTTCAAAGAAGCGATACGATTCCGTCTGATGTTAAAGAATGGCATTATCAGCCTATGTTCAAGCTTAATTCTCTACAAGCGAAAATGATGTGGAGAATAGGGTTTGATGGTTCTAATATCATCGTCCATCACGGTCATGTTGATGGTTCTATACAAACAGAAATCGTGGAGGTAACAACTAACAATTCTGGAAGGTCATTGCATGAACAATCTATATTAGAGATTAATAATAGGTATCTTAAGAAACATCGAGAAGGGTATAGATCATCAAACGAACCTCCGGCTATCAAAGGTCCTATGTTGGCACACAAATACGAACACGGAAAAACGAAACTAAATTATCCTGTTGGGTGTACTGTTAAGTTAGACGGTATAAGATGTCTTATACGCAGAGACGAAGATAAGATTATCTATCGTTCCCGAAATAACAAAGAATACAAACATTTGTCTGTTTTTGATGACTGTATGACAAAGTTTTTTGAGTTACTACCACCCTCTATAGAATTGGATGGGGAGATGTTCTCGGACGAACTGACATTTAACGATATCTCATCTGTATTCAGAAGAGAGAAAAATACAGATAATAAACAAATGATAAAATATATCAAATATCATATTTTCGATTGCAATTTAGAGAAACCTTACGAAGACCGCTGGAGTATCCTTGTAAATGCATATAACAAGTTATGTGAAAGTTTCAACGGCATAAATTTGCTTGTAGTGGTTAATACATTTTGGGCAAAAAATGACAACGAACTCATCTCGTTCCATCGCCAATCGCGATCAAGAGGATTTGAGGGAACAATGATACGCAAATTGTATATGTCCGATCAAACCCCGAAAGGATATACATCATCTTTGTATCTGAGTGGTCGCAAGAATAACATATTGAAATTCAAAGATATTGAAGAAGAGGAAGGTGAAATTTTAGGAGTAGAAGACGGCAAAGGACGAGAAAAGGGACTTGCTCTAATTAAGGTTAAAGATCCCCGCGGAAATGAGTTTTCTGTCAGACCTTCAGCAACATTTGAACAACGAAAGATCTGGTTTGATGATCCAAATTTACTTATAGGTAAACAAATAACATATCAATTTCAAAACCTATCAGAATTTGGTGTTCCTCGATTTCCTGTAGGGAAAGATATACGGGATTATGAATAATTTATATAATTTTCTAATTATATAAAATGGGAGCAGGGGCATCATGCACTCAATTAGATCAGTTTTCAAATGGTTGCGAAATACACAAATGCGCGATTGGTATAAAAGGTTTAGAATCTAACAGTTTTTCAAGTTTTTTGATTGTATCTCTAACTTCCTTTACAGTAACATAGTTAATCTTAACAGTGTCTTTAGGATTAGCGTCGCTATATAGGTCATATTTTTTGAAATATGTTTGTTTCTTTTTTGGAGTCTTAGCGTGAGTTGCTTTTCCTACCATACTTCTTTTCTTGCGACCCTGACAATGTGCTCTTTGCGAGAACCCTTTTGGTTTACCGCAGTCTATACTTTCCTTGTACTTTTCAGACCAGGTCATTTTAATTTATATAAGAAATATATAAATTAGTTGGTTGATATAACTTTACTCGTCATTAGGTTGTTCTCCGAGGCGAGCAAGACCAGGCAACACTTCGGTATTTTCCGTATTTTGGACTGATTTCTCGGTAGCTTCCTTGATGATGTCTCCCATAACATCCATAGGAGCTTTTCCACCTTGAATACCTTGTGTCATTCTGTCAAAAACACTCTTGAATTCTTCACTTGCTTGTTCGTCATTAGTAACCTTATTCATCATATCTCCAATTTGGTCAAAATTGACATTTCCAAGCAAGCCCTTAATTAGCCCCATAGGTCCATCATCTTGAGGTTCTGGTTCCTCTTTGGTATCGAGACTTTCCATATACTCATTCAACACCTTGATATTAGATCGAATTGCTTCAAGATCAGTATGCGTGGCGTGTTCGGGAAGATCTTTCAAACTGTAAAACAGGGTACTGTAGAAACCCAACAAAATTCTCACAGGCAACATAACATTTCGTTGCTTGTTCTTCATCGAGGCTTCTACTGCGCTTGTGTATGCTTCAGAAATGGGCAAGTAAAGAGATTTTAAAGCAGAACCGTCTCCACTGTGCAAGAACAATCCGCGAGGTTCTTTGCGTAGTTTCAGTTGTGTTTCGTCATCCTTAATCTTAATAAACTCATCTTGGATAACATCACTACTGTTAATAATTGGAGCAACAAAAACAATTTCGTGTTGCTTAAATAGAGGAACAACAAACTTCTCCTTGAAGTTATCAACTGCTCCTTCATCAGCAGAAAGTTGAGAAAAGAAAGATTCAAACCGCTCTGTTTGACTCAACCAAGTTGATTTTGGCATTCCAAACATCTCTCTCATTGCTTGTCTTCCCGAGTCCACCATAGAGGACATAAGAAAACTAAGAGAGGACTTAAGATCATTGATATTTAAAGTAGGCATTTTAGATAAAACTTATTTAAGCAGTTAGAGGTGTCTTGACAGACATAAACACAAGAATAGTTATAGCAAATGCCAGCATCAACATAGATATACTGTAAGCATTCAAATATTCTCTTTCGTATGGTATCAAAAATACAAGCGAAACGAAAATCATAAACAACGACAAATAGATATATTGGTTTTTATATGAATATAAACCCATATCAGAAATGCCGTAAGCAATTAAGAATAAGGAAACAAGTAGGCACAAAGCACTCAAAATCACCTTTTTCGTGTATGATAACAACAAATAAGACAAGAAAAATGCCACAAGACCAGTAGAGAGATACTCTTTTTTCTTATCTTCTACTCTATCATAATATATGAGTAAGGATATCATTATCGCAAAAAACCCTATAGACGGAAACCCACCGTATACAAGTTCTTTCTCTACGAAATTTATACCATATATAAATGATAAAGGTACAATTATAGGAGAATATGTTTGTAACACTAATGAATTTATCATTTTATTAATATAAAAATAACTTATTAAAATGGAAGATAAGAGCAAAATTGTAACAAGAACTGTTGTAGAATCTAAACACATAGAACACATTAAAGATAGTGATTTTGAAAATTCTATCAGTTTAAAATTTAAAGAACCTATCAATATCTGTTTTTATGGAGAAGATAAAGAATCCCAACACGCTTTGCGTTCATTTGTATCAGCAGCAGATAATGTGGAAGGACTGAAATTTGGCGTAGTGAATGCTTGTATGAGTAAGAAAATTCTACAGCGCTTCAAAACCCTAGAAGACGAAGACAACCCATATCACTGGGCTAGGTATTCTCATCTACCATTTATCCTTACATATAGATCTGGATTTCCTCAAGCATTCTACAATGGTTCTATAGACGATAAAAGTCTAGAATTCTTCTTCGAAAATCTATCTCACGTCAAAGGATACAAAGAACAAAATAGTACTCCAATTAAGATAGAACACGATGAGAATATTTATTTGCGTACAACATATGAATTAAAATGAATTTTTAATTAAAAACAAAATAATAAAAAATCATGGCTTCTACACATTTCTCTAAGTTCTCCGCTGACGCTTTGTCATTCGTGACCGTTGAAGATAAAACTTCAAAGGCAGGTCCATACAAGATTGCAAAATTTTGTTACGATCACGAAGATAATGATGGCAATGTAATGACTGGTGACCTTTCTTTTGAAATGCCCGAAATCAAGATTCCATATGGATTAACACTTGAAAACGGATATAATCTCAAAGGTCGTTTTGACTTTGCTCGTGATAGTCAAGAAGCATCTGACTGTGTTTCGAGCATTGTAAGAAGCCAAACAAAAGGATGGGTTTCCAAAGACGATGTCGATATTGAAATGGATGTTGGTTCTTGTACTGCTACTGCTAAGAAAGAAAGTGTTAAAGTTTTTGTAAAACCTGATAAATCTGCTACTCTTGTTGATACTACAAAAGATACTATGAATGTTGTTGGTAAGTCTCCAGATAAGAAGTTCTTGTCTGTTGTCTATGGTGGTTCTGATGGTTTCTTTGAACAAATCAGACAAGGATTTTCTAAAGTGGTCTTTGAAAACAAGGATAAACTTGATATGGGAGATAAAACTCAAGATGAGATTTCAAAGTTGATTTCTGATCCTGTATATATCTCTAAAGATAAGAAAACTGGAAAAGTTCTTGATAAAGACCCATCAGTATATTTCAATGTAATTTACTATTCTGCTAAACCAGCAAATGGTGATTATCCAGCTATGCGAGAACGCGTTGCTAATTTTGAAATTCCTGGAATGGACGATTGTCTTGATTTGAATGCTCTGATGAGCAAAAGTGTAACCTGTATTCCAACAGTAAAGATTATGCATTTGACTAAGAGTGGTAGTAAATTGTCAATGAAGATGTATGTCACTGCTGCTATTGTAACAGATATTGAAGATATCGTGAAGAAAGAGATTAAGAGTGCTGCTTACAACAAGTTCTCACAAAATTCAGCACTTGTAGAAAAGATGCGCAAGAAGATGGAAAAGATTAAACTTGAATCTCCTACACCCAAAGAAGAAGCACCTGTCGATGAAGGTAACCAAGACCCTTATGTTCAAACAACTCCTACAGAATCACCAAAGAATGAAGATTTCAATCTTGAAGATATGCTCAATAGTAGCAATCAACCAGTTATGGGAGATATCGACCTTGATGATAATTAAATACTTAATACAGTTTCAAAATGAATTTTTTAATAAAGATATATTAAAAAATTACAATATGGCCTTCACTAACATCAACGATTGGGCAGTTTACTACACTGAAACCCTATCCACCAAATACCACGAGTTCTGTGGTATGTTTCCTGTAGGTCATGAACCGTCATACAAGGATTTTGTTAATTTTGTATGGTTGAATACATCAAAATCAAAGAACCACAACAATGGTAAAGTAGAAGCTAAAATAAACTAAGAATAAACAATATAAAGAAGGTAATTAACAAAATATATAAAAGTCCATTATAATCTGGGTTAGATTTTGCATCAGTTGTATTCTGTTTATCTATTCTGTCATTTGACATTGCAAGTAGTCTATTGTAAGAGTCAGACATTTTGATTAAAAACGAAAATTTTTAATCAATTTTAATAAATAAAACGATGTTGACTTCTATTCCAAAAGCCATACGACAAATTACAGGAACCAAAGTTACAACTGTATTCAAAGAGAAATTGAAAAATTCTAAATTTAAACTTGTTACTCATACTTATAGTGGAGAATATTTTCCTATCTACAAAAATGACGACAAGAACAGAATTCGAAATGTCAATGAATATCAAAGTTATGATTAATCCTCATATAATATATTACAAAGATCCAAAGCATATAGATTGTGCTATCGCTTTCAAAAAATACTTAAATATACCTTATACCAACGATTTGAAAGACCTTAAAGGTGAGAGAGTTTTGTTCCTTGATTTCCCTTCCAAGAAAGTTGATGTAGAAGACAGTATGTATTTCAAATGTCAACGCTTGTTAGACCAAACTTTATAAGCTATGTAAAGCATAACCAAAACAAAAATACTGATTGTGATAATAATTATCGGAACTTGACACACATTTCCTGATATACCCAATTGTTCCCTCATATTACATTCTTGTTCTATTAAAGTCATTAATCCATTACTTCTCCACGAACCATCTTCATCATTTCTTATAGTTGAACCTTCATGATAACAGATATTTTTATCTGTTATTTCCGTATTAGCACAAAACTTATTGAGAACCTTGTTTTCATCCATAATTTGAATATTCTTGTACTTTTTAGCCATCTCTGTGACTACTACTCTACCAGTAGTGTAGGGTACATAATCTATAGAATAGGTATTTTTAAACTCTCTAACTCTTTTGATACATTCCCTCACAAGGTCCTTGAAAAACTCCATCCTTGCTTTGGGTGCATATATTATGTAATTTGTCATCGTTAAACTATCCCACGGAAAGATTTTTACACTGGGAGCAAAGTAGATCTTGTTTTCATCAAAATCCATATTCTTGAAAAAGTTCTTGTTGAAGATAACATCGGTGTCTACATATGTACCTCCATTAGCATACAGTATCAGGTATCTTCCAATATCTGCTCTCTGAATACCTTGTAACTGATCCCATACCTTAAGTAGGTCTGGAAACTCTTTTTGTGCGAGTTGTTTGATATCCTCGTCATCCCAAAGGTTGTAATCTGATTCCGGGTGATATATTTGAGCGTTTTCAGAACACTCTTGTTGAAATCTGTTTAGATTCTTGGTTTTTGATGTTTGGTGTATTTTCGTTATCATATTGATTTTTTAACTATATTTTTTTATTTTAAAAATGAGTGGTTACCTTGAAATTACTTTCGGTCCTATGTTCTCTGGAAAGACAACATCTCTGATAGACAAAGTTAACAGGTTTATGTCTGTGAGAAAACATCAAGAAAAATCAGCAAGAGTTCTAATTATAAACTATGTTGAAGATGTTCGTAGCACCGAAAATAAGGACGGATTGACTCCTCATTTCCCAAAATTAACAATTGATGGTGATAAGACTATTATTAAAACTAAATATCTTGGTGATATCAGTGTCCACGATTATGATTACATAGTCGTAGATGAAAGTCAATTTTTCTTAGATTTAGTTGGAAGCGTATTTTTATGGCTTACTTATGGTAAACATGTTCACTGTACTGGTTTGATAGCAGACTCTAATCGTAACAAGTTTGGTGATTTGATAAAGTTGATGCCTCGAGCGGATCACGTTGAACAGCTGAAAGCATTCTGTAGTATCTGTGGTGATAAGATTTTGAATGCACCATTTACAAAGTGTATCAAAAAGAAGAAAGACCAGGTCCTGATTGGAGGAAACGAAGAATATATACCTGTATGTGGTAAACACTACTAAATTTTAATATTTGAGTATATTAAAATTTATCCTAATAATCCTCCAAGCGTCCGTACCCATGTTCCCCATGTTTCCTCCCGTCTTTCTTGTAGTTTTTCCTCCCGTCTTTCTTGTAGTTTTTCCTCCTTGGTCTCTTTTTTACGTGTTTCTATTCTAAGTTTTCTTTCTTCTCGTGATTGTGATTTTTTGGGTTTAGAACGTTCTTCCAAAATATTTTGTTTGAGGCTCTTTGCTTTAAAAACATTTCCTTGGTTGTCCCGAGTAAATTTCAATTTTAATCTAGGATTTTTTGCTTCTTCCAATATACCCCAATTAGCCATTTCGCTATTTTCACAGCTGAGTTGTTGTAATTTATCTACAAGGTTTTTATCTTCTATATTATCTATGTATTGATTTCTAAACATATTACAATTATTTTCGAATGTATTTAATTGTTCTTTGTTTTTAGTTTCTATAATAGAATACCCTGAAAGTTCTAAAATATCTTCTAACAAAAGATCATCTGGAAGATCAATAGCTCTCGCGTTGTATCCACTCATTCCTCTTCCTTCTATCTCCCTTAATATATATGGCCAAAGGTATCTTTCTTTCGAAGCACCGCCCTCTTCTTTTGGTTCCATTTTTATATACTTTAGTGTAGATGCTATTTGAGCGGCGGTTTTATCCCCAGTTGAAAAGAAGTTAACATTTCCAAGAGCGTTAACAACTCCTCCAAAGAAAGCACCAGTTACTATACTCAAATCTCCTAAAGTCTTTAAAAATAAACAAGTTAATACAAGTTTGCTATTCATCTTTATAAATACTACATTATCTTTTAGATATTGGGATATGTTTAATACAGAAGGTCCTCCCATTTCCATAATGGCAGACTGAGAGTTTTTAAGATTTTGACTATAATCAATGTCCTTTATTTTCAATTCAGAAACGAATGCGAAAAAATTAAAAGATTCTAATAATTGTTTAAATGTTACCGGAGTTTTTCCTGTACAATATAAAGGAGGCAAATTATTTCCTAATTTTTCTAATATTTCAAGTATTAGGTATGATTGAACAATAAACCATTGTTCGCCTTCTTTATCCCAATAATATTTATTTACCTTTGAAGATGCAGCAGTATAATTTTGCGTAGATCCTTTTCCTATAGGTCTTAGATCCCCAAAACTTATACTGGGATATTCTTTATTTAAATCTTCTTTCGTTTTCTTGTTCATTGTATATGGCGGAGAATGTGATGTTAAATAGTTTTTTAGAATAAACTTGTTGCCATTTTGAAGGTCTACAGAAATATTTAGAAATTTGCTAAAACCTTCTATCATTATATTATACAAAAATCTA
>Ga0213861_10002337_pt1 | contig 16353 bp, 15 predicted proteins | sample PICome_4_FD_160110 | JGI IMG/M metagenome (GOLD analysis project Ga0213861, IMG submission 160110) | Coastal seawater microbial communities near Pivers Island, North Carolina, United States - PICO131 | ecosystem: Environmental > Aquatic > Marine > Coastal | place: USA: North Carolina... | reverse complement strand
GATCAGCGCGATGTTGAGGCCTGCATCGCGGGAAAGCAGGCTGGCCGCAACCGCGATGCCGCCCGCACCCGCGCCAACGATCACGACATCAAATTTCGCATCGGCCTGATCGGTGGGTGTCTTACCGCCGTTTGCGATACGGCGCGCGACACCGCCCATGTCATATCCCGCCGCTTTTGTAGTCGCCAGGATATTGGCCAAAGGCTGTGTTCCTGCCTGCGCCAGCGACCAAAGCGTGGTGGTGCGGGTTCCCGTACGGCAATAGCCCAACACCGGACCTGGCAATTCGGTCAATGCTTCGCGAAAGGCTGCAACCTCGGGGTCGGACACCTTACCGGCCACTACAGGAAGGTAATGCGCTTCCAGCCCAAGTTTTTGTGCGGCCTTCTTGATCTCATCAAATGTCGGCTGATCGCCAGCCTCACCATCGGGGCGATTGCAGATAATCGCTTTGAACCCTTGCTCTTTGATCGACGGCAGGTCTGTGATTGTGATTTGCGGGGCCACAGAAAGGGCAGCGCTTAGGGACTTAATTTCCATGATTTTGCTTTCTGTATTCAGCCTGAAGCGGCAAAGGATGTGTGGGTTGAGGGGCGGGCCGACCATGTGGATCGGCGAGGTCCTGAATGGGGTCTTTGTGCAAAATTTCGACGCTCCCACGGGACAATGCGATCCAGCCGCGGCGCTGGAACTCTTGCAATTGACGCGAAATTACCTCGCGCGCCGTGCCCAACTCAACCGAAAGCTCCTGATGCGTCGTCGCGATACGGTCGTCATTGACAGAGAGCCGGAGCAATGCCTGCGCCAAACGAACGTCGATCCTTTGAAAAGCCACCTCTTCAACCATCATTAAGAGGTCCGTTATCCGCTTGGAAAAACTCGCAAAGACAAAGTCGCGAAACACAGTGGACGTTGCGATCAATTGGTCGAAAGTCGCGCGGGGGATCGTGACAGCGCGCACCTCAGTCTCGGTAATACCTGTGGCACTATAGGGTTCGTGCGACAAAAGACATGACGTCGTAAGCACACAGGTCTCGCCCGAATGGATGCGGTAGAGAACGATCTCGTGACCATTTTCAGAGCTCTGCTGCACGCGCACGGTGCCCGACAGGATCAGAAACATCGTTTCCGCCGTATCGCCTGGACCAAAGACCTTCGTTTTTGGCGGTAAATCGACAACTTTACTGTGCCGCAGCATACGGTCGGCATCAGGTGCCGCGAGGCCCTCCAATGCGGCGATCTGTTCATGCCATGGCTGCTTACTATGGATCATTGTGCGGCCATTTCGATGCGCGGCATCAGCTTTTCCAAAAGCTGGCCGCGGTTTGCAGAAATATCGGCAATCGTGACGCCATCAAGAACATCCATGAACGCCTGCGTCGCCTCATGCATCTTACGCGAAAGGACGCAAATATCGATCAGCACGCATGTATTCGAGGCAGGCGCGAAACATTCAACTAGATGGATTGGCCCCTCCGTGATCCGCACCACATCACCGACAGTGATCTGCTCCGCCGCACGACCGAGCCGGAAACCCCCAGAGCGGCCTCGCACCGTTTCCACCAAATTCTCTTTGCCAAGTTCGTGGATGATCTTCACGACATGCGGGCGCGAAATATTATGTGCCCGCACGACATCATCGACACGAATCAACGCCGGAGCCCTGAGGGCCGCCATCTGCAATGATCGCAGCGCATAATTTGTATAACTGGTCAGTTTCATACCGGTTCCTAACGCCTTTGCAGTGGATATATTCATATTATTGATTTTGTAAATGTGTTGGAGGTGAAAAACGAAAATAAAGTTACATCTACGGGTCAGGAATTAAAGAAATAGTGTCAAATCAGGGCAAGTCTGGCATGAAAGCAGGGTGCCGAAAATCCGCGCGCTCATAGCGCGCAACCGCGCCAAGCACAGATCGCAGGGAATCTGACAAATTTCGGGAATACAAGTGCCGCCGCTCGCGCGACCGGCGTTGCGAGACGACAAGCATACCGCCAAAATCGCCCCATCCCGAAGAATGAGGCGACCTCTGGCAAATTGGCCTTAGCAGTCTTTACAAGTCTTCACGCCAATCAGGCGGTAAAGCGGGCAAAAGTTGAGAAACGCTGTGGCGAGCAAAATGAGGCCAATCCAGCCCCAAGCGCCGATTGTGCCTGTCAGGGCCAAAACAACCAATAGCGCACCCAAGATCAAGCGTGCCAACCGATCAGCACCGCCCATGTTTTTCGAAATATTCATGATTAAGACTCCTTTTCTTCTGAAACCATTATAACAGATTAACCTTCTGAGTCTGTGACATAGTCACCCAATCCAGCCCGCACTGCGGCTCCGGGACGGACGAATGCCCCTTTTTCGTTGTGTTTGCGCATTGAGATGCAATAGTTATCGTCAAAGTTAGCGTTAACAATTCTATGCATTACCCAAAGCTTTGCACCTCACCGAAAGTCGTCACATGTCAAAACGCGCCAATGCAATCGACCCCCTTGTGGCCGCACCGCCGCAAGACATTGTAGCGGCGCTGCTGGATGGCCGCCTCGCCGAGCCATTCCAATACCTTGGGCTTCGCGAGCTGACTGCGGGCTTTGGCCTCACGGTCTTTGCGCCTGGCGCAGAAACCCTCACCTGCCTGACTGGTAAATCGACAAAGACCCCGATGACCGCTGTGCCGCACGCCGACGGTCTATTCTGCACGGTATTGGACAAGGCACAGGCCTACCAACTGTCCGCGACACGGGGGGCCGAGAGTTGGACATTTGAGGACCCCTACCGCTTTGACCCCGTCTTGACTGACCACGATCTGTATTTCCTTGGCGAAGGGTCTATGAAGCGGGTTTGGAACGCGCTTGGTGCAAAAGTCATGACACATCAAGGCGTGCGCGGCACACATTTCGCGGTCTGGGCCCCGAATGCACAGCGTGTCGCGGTTGTCGGCGATTTCAATGTTTGGGACAAAAGGCGGCACGGCATGCGCCGTTTGGGCAATTCCGGCATTTGGGAAATCTTCCTGCCAGACATTGCGGAAGGCACCGTCTATAAATTCGCGATACGCGGGCCGCAGGGACAAGAGCTCCCGCTGCGGTCTGATCCGATCGGCTTTGGCTCTGAGCACCCGCCACGCACAGGATCGATTGTGCGCGATCTGGAGGGGCACGATTGGACCGACGACACATGGATGAAATCCCGCGCCAAGGCGCAAAACATTGATGCGCCGATATCGATTTATGAGGTCAACCTCGCCAGCTGGAAACGCGCCGAGGGCAACCGGCCCTTGTCCTACACCGAACTTGCGACCGATCTTGTCGATTACGCAGCCGACATGGGGTTCACCCATATCGAAATGATGCCCATCACCGAACACCCGTTTGACGGCTCTTGGGGGTATCAACCGATTGGCATGTTTGCACCTACCATCCGCCACGGCACACCCGAAGAGTTTCGCGCCCTCGTGACAGCGGCCCATAACAAAGGGCTCGGTATCCTTCTGGATTGGGTGCCCGCGCACTTCCCCTCCGACGAGCACGGCCTTGCGACGTTTGATGGCACACACCTCTATGAACACGCCGATCCGCGCGAGGGGTTCCACCAAGACTGGAACACTATGATCTTTAACTTCGGGCGCAAAGAGGTTGCGAACTATATGCGTTCCAACGCGCTTTATTGGCTCGAAGAATACCACCTTGACGGTTTGCGCGTCGATGCGGTGGCCTCCATGCTGTACCGCGACTACTCGCGCAAAGACGGCGAGTGGGTCCCGAACAAGGACGGCGGGCGCGAGAACTATGAAGCGATCAAATTTCTGCAAGAGGTCAACACGCTGGCTTACGGCGAAGTCGAGGGCATCATCACCGTCGCGGAAGAAAGCACCGCCTTTCCAGGCGTGTCGCGACCCGTTGACCACGGCGGCCTTGGCTTCGGGTTCAAGTGGAACATGGGCTGGATGAATGACACCCTGCGCTACATGGAAGAAGACCCTATTAACCGGAAATACCACCATCATCTGATGACCTTCGGGATTGATTACGCCTTTACCGAGAACTTCGTCCTACCCATTAGCCACGACGAAGTTGTGCACGGCAAAGGCTCTATGTTGGTCAAAATGCCCGGAAACGACTGGGAAAAATTTGCGAACTTGCGGGCCTATTACGGGTTCATGTGGACGCATCCGGGCAAAAAGCTGTTGTTCATGGGTCAAGAGTTTGCCCAACGCGAAGAGTGGAACCACAATCAATCGCTCGACTGGCACCTGACAGAGGCCCCCGCGCACGCAGGTGTCCAGCGCCTGATCAAGGACCTGAATGCGCTCTACAAGAGCACGCCCGCACTCTATCTCAATGATAGCCGACCATCCGGTTTTGGCTGGATCGAAGGGGCCGATCAGGACAATTCGATCTACGTCTATCTGCGCAAAGGCGGTCCAAACGACCCCCGGGTTGTGGTCATTTTGAACATGACCCCCGTAGAACGGCCTGATCACCGCATAGGCCTGCCCGCAGGCGGGACGTGGCGCGAGGCCCTGAATACCGACGCCGAGATTTATGGCGGCGGCGGGCGCGGCAATTTAGGTGCCGTGGGCGCCGAAGACACACCGTGGATGGGCCAGTCCCATTGCGCGAACGTAACGCTTCCGCCGTTGTCGGCGGTCGTACTTATCGAGGGAGGGGACGATAAATGAAACCAACACCAAACCAGCGCCTGTCAAATCGGGCCATGGCATTTGTTCTTGCGGGCGGGCGGGGAAGCCGTCTGAAAGAGCTGACCGACAACCGCGCAAAGCCTGCCGTCTATTTCGGCGGCAAGACACGGATCGTCGACTTCGCGCTTTCGAACGCGCTGAACTCCGGCATTCGGAAGATGGCGATTGCGACGCAATATAAGGCACATAGCCTTATTAGACACTGCCAGCGCGGCTGGGGCTTCTTGCGTGCAGAGCGCAACGAATTCTTGGATATCCTGCCAGCAAGCCAGCGGATGAACGACGAGAACTGGTATCTCGGCACCGCTGACGCTGTGGCGCAAAACGTCGATATCATCGACAGCTATGGCATCGATTACATCGTCGTGCTTGCGGGCGATCACATCTACAAAATGGACTATGAGATCATGCTGCAACAGCATGTGGATCAAAACGCGGACGTGACAATCGGGTGCCTGACCGTGCCGCGCATGGAGGCAACAGCCTTTGGCGTGATGCATGTGGATGCCCATGATCGGGTCACAGATTTCCTTGAAAAGCCTGCCGATCCGCCCTGCATTCCTGGCCGCCCCGATGAGGCCTTGGCCTCGATGGGTATCTATGTCTTCCGCTGGGATTTCCTGCGTGAATTGCTGATCCGCGATATGGCCGACCCGAACTCAAGCCATGACTTCGGCAACGACATCATCCCGCAAGTCGTCAAAGACGGCAAAGCCGTCGCGCATCGTTTTGAAGACAGCTGTGTGACCTCTGGTCTTGAGGTAGAGCCTTACTGGCGCGATGTGGGGACTGTCGATGCCTTCTGGCAGGCGAATATTGACCTCACACTGTTTTCACCACCGCTCGACCTCTATGACAATAGCTGGCCGATCTGGACCTATTCCGAAAGCGTCCCGCCCGCAAAGTTCATCCACAACGAAGAGAACCGCCGCGGTATGGCTGTGTCGTCCCTTGTGTCGGGTGGATGCATCATTTCCGGGTCTGAAATTAGTGAATCGCTCTTGTTTACGGGCGTTCGCAGCCACTCCTATTCCAAGCTCGAAAAGGTCGTGGCATTGCCCTACGTCGAGGTCGGGCGCGAGGCACGGCTCAGTAAATGCGTGATTGATCGCAAAGTGATCATCCCCGAGGGCCTTGTCGTCGGAGAAGACCCCGCAGAAGACAGTAAATGGTTCCGCCGGACGGAGAACGGGGTCGTCTTGATCACGCAATCCATGCTGAACAAACGCGCAGCGGCATTGGGATAAGACATGAAGCGGGTCCTCTCAGTTACCTCCGAATGTGTGCCTTTGATCAAGACAGGCGGCCTCGCTGATGTGGCGGGCGCTTTGCCTTCCGCTTTGGCGGCGCAAGGCTGGGATATGCGCACGCTCATTCCCGCCTACCCCGGACTTGTTCAAAAGGCGAATGCGACCACGGTCGTCTTTACATTCAAGGATCTTATGGGCGGACCCGCTCAAATAAAGGCAGGCAATGCTGGCGGCATCGACGTTCTCTTGCTTGACGCGCCGCACCTTTATGACCGGCAAGGCGGGCCTTACGGAAATCCGACCGATTTTCCGGACAATCCCCTGCGGTTTGCAGCGCTTTCCTTTGCGGCCGCCGAAATCGCGCGCAAAGGATGCGACGACGGCTGGAAGCCGGATGTTTTGCACGCGCACGACTGGCAAGCTGGTCTTGCGCCGACCTATCTGAAATACGGCCCCGCACATGACGTGCGCACCGTGCTGACTGTGCACAACATCGCATTTCAGGGCCTCGCGCCCGCCGCGATGCTGGGCGCGATGGGGCTTCCGCTTGCGGCCTATACCTCGGGTGATCTTGAGTATTGGGGGCAAATCAGCACGCTCAAGGCCGGTCTCGTGACATCCGACGCAATCACAACCGTCAGCCCGACCTACGCTGCCGAATTGATGCGCCCAGAGTTCGGGATGGGGCTTGAAGGGGTCGTGGCCTCGCGCGCGTCAGACCTATCGGGTGTGCTCAACGGGATTGATACAAGCGTTTGGAACCCTGAAACAGACCCTGAAATCACCCCCTATTCGACCAAAAGCCTCAAGGGCAAAGCCGTCAATCGCAAGGCGCTGATGGCTGAATTCGGACTGTCCAAAATAAGCGGGCCACTCGCGATCATCGTCAGTCGCCTGACCTCGCAAAAGGGGATGGACCTGATCGCGGATACTGCTGATGCGTTTATCGCGTCAGGCGGGGGCTTGGCCATTTTGGGCAGCGGCGATCCCGCGATTGAAGACTCGATGCGCATGCTTTCGCGCAATCATCCGGGCAAAGTCGGGCTGCGGATCGGCTATGATGAATCGCTGTCGCATCGCATGTTCGGCGGTGGCGATATCGTGCTGGTGCCCTCACGGTTCGAGCCTTGCGGACTAACCCAGCTCTACGGGTTGCGCTATGGCACAGTCCCTGTCGTGGCCGCGACGGGTGGCCTCGCCGATAGTGTGATCAACGCCAACGTGATGGCGCAAAGCGCGGGCGTGGCCACCGGTTTCCAGTTTCACCCGATTGACCGCATGGCCTTTGCCCATTGTTTACGGAACGTCACAAGCCTATTTGCCGAAAGATCCAACTGGACGAAGCTGCAAAAACGCGGAATGTCCCAAGAGCTCGGGTGGGGTGCATCATCTGCAGCCTACGCCGCCCTCTATGAAAGAATGACTGCGTGAACATTGACGTGACACACGACCTGCCCAAGACCCTCCGAAACCACTCCATGTCGGCGGGGCGCTCGTCGCCTATCGGGGCGACCTTTGATGGCGAGGGCGTCAACTTTGCGGTGTTCTCTGAACATGCCCAGCAGGTCGAGCTTTGTCTTTTCGATAAGACGGGCCGCAACGAGATTGCGCGCATCCAGCTTCTTGAGCGGGACGGCGATGTCTGGCACATCTATATCGCCGGACTGACGCCGGGCACATGCTATGGCTACCGCGTGCACGGCCCCTATGCGCCCGAAGAGGGACACAGGTTCAACCCCAACAAGCTTCTGCTTGATCCTTACGCCAAAAGGCTGACAGGTAAGATCGATTGGAACGACGCGATCATGGGCTATACGATCGGCGCGAAGGCCGCCGATCTGAGCTTTGATCCGCGCGATAGTGCGGACTATGTGCCCCGCTCTGTTGTTGTTGATCCCAGCTTTCAATGGGGCGCAGATGCCCCCCCCAAGGCCAGCCTGTCCGACACCCTGATCTACGAGGCGCATGTCAAAGGCATGACCGCCGAATTCCCCGGCCTGCAATCGAGCGAGCGCGGCAAGTTCTTGGGCATGGCCAGCGAACCTGTCCTCGACCACCTTGTCAAATTGGGTGTCACGACGGTCCAGCTATTGCCAGTTCACGCCTTTCTTGACGACAAATTCCTGATTGATGCGGGGCTTACAAATTTCTGGGGCTATCAGTCGATCGGCTTTTTCGCGCCTGAGCCGCGCTACATGGATCAGGCAGGCATCTGGGAATTTCAGGCGATGGTGCGGCGTTTCCATGCCGCCGGGATCGAGGTCATTCTCGACGTGGTCTATAACCACAGCGGCGAAGGCAACCACCTCGGGCCGACACTGTCGTTCCGCGGGCTTGATAACCTGTCCTATTACCGCCTGTTGAATGACGGACGCTACTACATCAACGACACCGGCACGGGGAACACCTTGAACGTGCGGCACCCGATGGTGCTGCGCATGATCATGGATAGCCTGCGCTATTGGGTCGAGGTCATGCACGTCGACGGGTTCCGCTTTGATCTGGCAACCGTGCTTGGGCGCGAGGTTGAAGGCTTCAACCGCAAAGGCGGCTTTCTGGATGCCATCAGCCAAGACCCCGTCTTGAGCGGCGTCAAATTGATCGCCGAACCTTGGGATCTGGGGCCTGGCGGCTATCAACTGGGCAACTGGCCACATCCGTTCCTCGAATATAACGACAAATATCGGGACGGTATTCGCAAGTTCTGGCGCGGCGACGCGGGGATGACGGCGCAACTGGGCAAACGCCTGCTCGGCAGCGCAAATACCTTCGACCACTCGGGGCGCGCTGCGACGTCGTCGGTCAACTTTGTGACCTGCCACGACGGCATGACACTGCGCGATTTGGTCAGCTACAATCACAAGCACAACGAAGATAATGGCGAAGACAACCGCGACGGCAAAGACGACAACTATTCTTCCAATATGGGCGTGGAGGGGCCGTCAACCGACCCCGAAATCGAAGCCGCCCGTGCGCAACGCCAGCGCAATATTCTTGCGACGGCCTTCCTGTCGCAAGGCACACCAATGCTTCTGGCAGGTGACGAGATTGGGAACTCGCAGGGCGGGAACAACAATACATTCGGTCAGGACAACCCCATCGGCTGGGTCAACTGGGATCACGCAGACGAAGATCTGCTCGCTTTTGTGCAGCGGTTGACCAAGTTGCGGCGCGATCACAAGGTTCTGCGCCAGCGGCGCTTTTTGCACGCGCGTCCGCGCCATGCTGACGGCAAGCCGGATGTGTTTTGGCGTCTGCCAAGCGGCAAGGTGCCGACGCGCGAAGAGTGGGAAAGCGACGAGACCAAATCCATCTGCGTCGAAGTGCGCACGTCCTCGACGACGCCCTACTATTCGGCCTCTGACGATGTGGTGTTCTTGGTCGTGAACAACGACGCAGACATCCTCGTCACCATGCCTCCTATCGCGCAGGGCAAGGCGTGGGAACTCGTTCTCGATACCTCTGCGCCAAAAGACGGGCCGCTGTGCATTACGGGTCCAACGACACTTATTCACGCCGCATCCGTCTGCGTTTTTGTGCTGACTTCAGCCACTTAAGGGAGAATGCCCATGTCCAAGCTGACCATCACCACCGCCCCCATTGAAGGCCAAAAGCCGGGCACATCGGGTCTGCGCAAGAAAACCCGTGTCTTTATGGGGCCGCACTACCTTGAGAACTTCGTGCAAGCGATGTTTGACGGCATTGGCGGGGTCGCGGGCAAGACGTTGGTGGTTGGTGGCGACGGACGATACTTCAACGACCGTGCGACGCAGGTCATTCTGCGTATGGCAGCGGCTAACGGCGCGGCAAAAGTGATCGCGGGACAAAACGCGCTCCTCTCGACCCCTGCCGCCTCGCACCTGATCCGCTCCATGAAAACCGACGGCGGCGTGATCCTGTCGGCAAGCCATAACCCGGGCGGCATCGACGAAGACTTCGGGATCAAATTCAACATGTCCAACGGCGGCCCGGCGCCAGAATCCGTCACAAACGCCATGTTTGCCCGCACCAAAGAGATTACGGCCTATCACATCTGGGAAGGGGTGGACGTTGACCTTGCCACAATCGGCACAAGCACATTGGGCGGGATGGTTGTCGAGATTGTTGACCCCGTCGCGGCCTATGTCGACCTGATGCAAACCCTCTTCGATTTCCCTGCAATCAAAGCGATGATCCATGGCGGTGCCCGCATCCGGTTTGACGCGATGAACGCGATCACAGGGCCATATGCCAAAGCCATTATTGAAGACCTGCTCGGCGCGCCTGCGGGCTCTGTTGTGCATGGCACGCCCCTGCCCGATTTCGGCGGAATGCACCCCGATCCGAACCCGACGTGGGCCCATGAATTGATGGCCGAAATGATGGGCGCGACCCCCCCCGCATTTGGTGCGGCCTCCGACGGCGACGGCGACCGCAACATGGTTGTCGGGCCAAACTGCTACGTCAGCCCCTCTGACAGCCTTGCGGTTATCGCAGCCAACGCGCACCTCGCCCCTGGCTATGCGCAAGGCCTTAAGGGCGTGGCGCGATCCATGCCGACCTCTGCCGCCGTTGACCGTGTCGCGGAGGCACTGGGCATCCCATGCTATGAGACGCCAACGGGATGGAAATTCTTTGGCAACCTGCTCGACGACGGGCGGGTCACGCTTTGCGGCGAGGAAAGCTTTGGCACAGGCTCTGACCACGTGCGCGAAAAGGATGGCGTTTGGGCCATTCTCATGTGGCTCAATATCATGGCGGCCTCGGGCAAATCCGTGCCTGAGTTGATGCAGGCCCATTGGGCAAAGTTCGGGCGCAACTATTATTCGCGGCACGATTTCGAAGCGATTGAAACAGAGAAGGCCGACGCCTTGATGGCTGCGCTGCGCGGCTCGCTTGACACATTAGCCGGTCAACAGATCGGCCCATTCACCGTCGCGACTGCGGATGACTACAGCTACCTAGATCCGGTTGACGGCAGCACGTCGGCGCAACAAGGGGTGCGTGTTGTTTTCAAAGGCGGCGCGCGCTTTGTCGTGCGGCTTTCTGGCACAGGCACAAGCGGTGCAACGCTGCGCCTGTATCTTGAAAAGCTGGACACAACCGATTTTGATCAAGATCCGCAAACAGCGCTCGCCGATGTCATCGCCGCCGCGCATGAGGTCGTCGGGATTGAAACCTTCACAGGCAGAACCGCGCCAGATGTCGTGACCTGACAGGTCAGGCGAGTTGCGCATAAGGCCCGAAGTCCTTATCTGCAATGAAGGAACAGGACAAAAGGCGCGGCATGGCAAACCATCTTTACCAAAACGACCTGCCGGATGGGCTGGATTTGGGTCCTGTAGTCGCGATTGATTGCGAAACGATGGGGCTTAAGCCGCATCGTGACAGGCTTTGTCTCGTCCAGATGTCGGGCGGCGATGGCGATTGTCACCTCGTGCAAGTCTCCATCGGGCAACGCGATGCACCAAACCTCAAAGCGATGCTCGAAAACCCCGACGTTCTGAAACTTTTCCACTACGGACGCTTCGATATCGCGGCCCTTATGAACGCTTTCGGCGCGGTTGCGGCACCTGTTTATTGCACCAAAATTGCGTCCAAACTCGTGCGGACCTATACGGATCGACACGGTCTGAAAACGCTCGTGCAAGACATGCTCGGGGTCGATATCTCCAAGCAACAACAGCAAAGCGACTGGGGTGCAGCCAAACTGACCGCCGCGCAACTCGACTATGCCGCCTCCGACGTTCTCTACCTTCATCGGCTGCGTGATGCCTTTGATCGGCTTTTGGCCCGCGAAGACCGCACGCACATGGCGCAAGCCTGTTTCGACTTTCTGCCAATGCGAGCCCAGCTAGATCTAGCAGGCTGGCCCGAACAAGATATTTTTGCACACCTATGACCGATCCAGATAAGTTCCTCGCTTCTGCAATCCGCGTGATTGACGCAGAATCCTCAGCCCTCCAAACCCTGAGCGCGTCGCTTGGGTCCAGCTTTGGCGAGGCAATTACCCTGCTGCTTGGCGCCACGGGCAGGGTGATCGTCTCTGGCATGGGGAAATCCGGCCATATCGCGCGCAAAATGGCCGCGACATTTGCGAGCACAGGCACACCCGCGCATTTCGTGCACCCCGCAGAGGCAAGCCACGGCGATCTGGGCATGATGACCAGCGGCGATGTGGTGATTGTACTGTCAAATTCCGGCGAAACACCCGAACTTGCGGATCTGGTCGCCTATACGCGCCGCTTCAATATCCCCATGATCGGGGTGGCGAGCCGCGCCGAGAGCACCCTTCTGACGCAGTCCGATGTGGCGATCCTCTTGCCGCAATTGGGCGAGGCCTGCGGGACAGGGATTGTGCCGACAATCTCGACAACCATGACGCTGGCACTCGGCGACGCGATGGCGATTGCCCTGATGGAGCACCGCGAATTTACCCCCGAAAACTTCCGCGACTTCCATCCGGGTGGCAAGCTGGGCGCGAAACTCGCGAAGGTGCGCGACCTGATGCACAGCGGCGATAGCATCCCGTTAATCCCCGCGACCAGCCCGATGAGCGACACGCTTCTGATGATCAGCCAGAAGGGCTTTGGTGTTGTTGGCGTGACCAATCCGGACGGCACGCTTTGCGGGATTATCACCGACGGTGACTTGCGGCGGCATATGTCAGGCCTGCTCGAGATGACAGCAGGAGAGGTCATGACGACCAGCCCGCGCACCGTGGCCCCCAACACGCTTGCGGCAGAGGCCATCAATGTCATGGAGGGCAAAATCACCTGCCTCTTCGTGGTCGACCCCATTGGGCCTGCCAACGTGCAAGGCATCCTGCATATTCACGACTGCTTGCGCGCCGGGGTGGTCTAGGCCAATGGCCACGCCTGACAACTTTCACTCGCAACTCGTCGGCTGGTCCAAGATCATCCTGCCGCTTTGCGCGCTCGGGCTTTTGTCGACGCTGTTCCTTTTTGCACGGTCAAATCGGAATGCCGCCGACATCCCCTTCGCTGAAATTGCGGCGCTTGCGCAAGATCAACGGATCAACGCGCCGCGCTTTTCCGGCGTGGCTGACGACGGATCGGTCATCGCGATCTCTGCGCAATCCGCAAAAATCGACCCTGAAGCGACGGACCGGCTCACTGTCGCCATGCTCAAACTTGTCGTGAACGCGACCGACGGAAGCGAACTGCGGGTGACTGCCGTTGAGGGCGAAGTTGATGGCGACGCAAAGATCGCGCGGCTCAAAGGGTTGGCCCGGCTCGAAACCTCAAACGGCTATTCCATGGAAACCAACGGATTAACTGCGAACCTCGAAACAGGTGTTGTGGGGTCAGATGGCGCCCTCGAAGTGCATGCGCCCTTTGGCGAAATCACAGCGGGTCGTGTCACGTTTCAATCGGCGGATGATAACTCCGGTCATCAGATGCTCTTCACTGAGGGGGTGCGGCTGGTATACACTCCCAGCAACGCAAATGCAGAGGACGCAAAAGAATGACACGACTGATGGCCATCTTGACCGCCCTGCTTCTTGGCACGGCTGCAATCGCGCAAACCAATATAAACCTAGGTGGCATTCGCGCAAACCCCAAGGCACCCGTCGAAGTGTCCGCCGATAATCTAAGCGTCGACCAAGACACTGGCACCGCGGTTTTTAGCGGCAACGTGATCATCGGTCAGGGCGACCTGCGACTGTCGGCTGGTTCGGTGCGGGTGGTCTATTCGGAAGCAACAGGCGATATCGCGCAACTCGTCGCATCAGGTAACGTCACATTTGTGACCGCAAGGGAGGCCGCTGAGGCATCCGAGGCGGATTACAATCTGACAACGGGCATGTTGATCCTTTCAGGCAACGTCCTTTTGACCCAAGGCGCAAGTGCGCTGTCGGCAGAAAAAATGACGGTCAACCTGACCACGGGGAACGCCGAAATGTCAGGGCGCGTGCGCACAGTATTTCAGCAAGACGGTGGCAATTGATGGCTGACACGCCAAATCTGACCGTCCAGGATGGTGACGCTGGTCTGCAAATTTTCAACCTGCGCAAGAGCTACCGCAAAAAGCTGGTGATCCGCGACGTGAGCCTCACGCTGGGGCGCGGCGAAGTTGTGGCGCTTCTGGGACCGAACGGTTCAGGCAAGACAACCTGCTTTTATTCCATCGCGGGGCTCGTGACGCCGGAAGGCGGAAAAGTCATTATCGACGGGCGGGATGTCACAACCTTGCCCATGTATCGGCGGGCGCGGCTCGGGATCGGATATCTGCCGCAAGAGATGTCGATCTTTCGCGGCCTGTCGGTTGAAGACAACATCATGGCAATTCTGGAAATCGCCGTCCCTGAAAAGCGTAAGCGGCGCGAGCGGCTCGAAGAACTGCTCTCGGAGTTTTCGATCGAACATCTGCGACGCGCCTCTGCTTTGGCGCTCTCTGGCGGTGAACGGCGGCGGGTCGAAATCGCGCGCTGTTTGGCTGCAGGGCCGAAATATGTGCTTCTCGACGAACCTTTTGCGGGCGTGGACCCCATCGCTGTTGCAGAAATTCGACACTTGGTCGCGGACCTGAAAACCCGCGGTATCGGGGTTTTGATCACGGATCACAACGTGCAGGAAACCCTGCAAATCGTGGATCGGGCCTATATCTTGCACGACGGCAAAGTGCTGATGAGCGGAACCACGGCCGAAGTGATAAAGGATGAAAATGTAAAACGGGTTTACCTCGGAAACAGCTTCCGCGTGAGCTAAATGCTGCAGATGTTCATCACTGCGTCATTGACAAACCCCCTCCTGTTAGCGCCAAATGTAATAGATGACAGACTCGATTTCATTCCCTTGCACTGTTCAGGCCTTGCTGCTTGATCGTAAGGATAAATTTAACAAAATCGGACTGTTATCATATTCACCAAATAGCGAGGCAACCCTTTGAGGGGCTGATTACCCGTCACTTGTTGCACGCCAAATAAAAAGAATTGGAGAGACGATGCGCTATCAAATCAGTGGAAAGCAAATCGATGTTGGCGAAGCCCTGCAGACACATGTTGAGACCGAATTGAGCGGTATTCTCAGCAAGTATGCAGGCCGCCCGACCGATGCTCACGTGGTATTTTCAAAATCTGGGCACCAATTCGTCTGTGAGGCTATTGTCCATTTGTCGACCGGTTTGACTGCGCAAGCGACTGATCAGGCAAATGAAATTTACGCTGCTTTTGACGGCTGTTCCGAAAAAATGGATAAACAATTACGCAGATACAAGCGTCGGTTGAAAGATCACCACAAGGAGCGCGTGCAACCGGTTGAACTTTCGGACGCAGGCTCATATATCCTCGCTCCAAGCGATGAATCGGACGAGAGCCAAGACGACACCGTGAATGCGATGATCGTTGCGGAGATGGAAGAAAAAATTCAAAACCTTTCCGTTGGTGAAGCGGTGATGCAAATGGAACTCGCGGACAAACCTGTCCTCGTTTTCCGGAACGAAAAACACGGCGGCGTGAATGTCGTCTATAAGCGGCCCGACGGAAATATTGGCTGGATCGACCCGCGATCAACAGGGTGATCTGGTCAGGCTGAAAAGCCAGAAAGTTGTGAAATGTACCTTGGCGAGATCCTGACCCCAAACGCCGTCAAAACGGTTAATTCATGCACCAGCAAGAAGAGACTGTTCCACGATCTGGGTGAACTCGCCGAGGCATGCTATGGCCTCAAAGCGACACAGGTGATTGAGGCGCTCATCGAGCGTGAAGGCCTTGGTCCAACAGGTGTTGGCAACGGTATTGCCTTGCCACATGCCCGCTTGGAGATCGTCCCAAAAGTTTGCGGCATCTTTCTCAGACTAGAAAAACCGCTGAATTTCGACGCCGTCGACCGCCAGCCTGTTGATCTGGTTTTCGCACTGCTTGCGCCGCAAACCCATGGCGTTGAGCACCTCAAGGCGCTGGCGCTGGTGGCGCGCACGATGCGTGACCCGGATATCTGCGCCAAGCTTCGGAGCAATAGTGATCCGGTGACGCTACACGCGATCCTGACAGAAGCGCAGGCAACGCAAGCCGCTTAATGCGGTCGCCAATTTCCGAAGCCAAAGGCAAGGTAGTCGCGGTGGCACGCATCGCGCGCGGCCGCCTCAATTTCAGGGCTATAAATTTTGGCCAAACGGGCCGCGTATTTATCTGTCACGGGTAACGGTTCTGGCATGCTCTCCAAACCCAGCTGAGCGGCGAGCATAGCAAAATCACCGCGAATACGGTCCTCACGCAGAATCATATCTGGCAGGCCAAAGTTGGCCATACCTTGCAGCAACGTCAGCTGGCTGGCCCATGCCCCATCCACACGAATGGCCGTTTGCGCAGACAGATTTCCTTTCAGGAACTGAAACCACGACAAGAATGCCTCTGCATGGGCTTTCATTGTGTAGTCTGGATCGGTCTCCTGCTCGGCACCTTTA
>Ga0213861_10002333_pt1 | contig 16374 bp, 14 predicted proteins | sample PICome_4_FD_160110 | JGI IMG/M metagenome (GOLD analysis project Ga0213861, IMG submission 160110) | Coastal seawater microbial communities near Pivers Island, North Carolina, United States - PICO131 | ecosystem: Environmental > Aquatic > Marine > Coastal | place: USA: North Carolina... | reverse complement strand
TGGTTATGCAGAAGTCTGCTATCGGTACAGTCAAATTGATGGACCTCGCAGTAGAGCGTACATCTGGCGACTTCGAAGTCATGTACCAAGGTACATTGATGGCTGCTAAGTACGCAATGGGCCACGGCGTCCTGCGTCCTGAGTGTGCAGTAGAAATCAAGACTGCTTAATAATATTTCGGGCGGGTCCAACATTGGGCCTGCCCATTTTTTTCATATGAGGACAACATGACAAAACCAACGTCTATGACCGAGTTAGAAGCGGTTAACGTCCTGCTAACAACTATCGGTGAAAGTCCCGTTAACACACTTACGGGAAACCAAGTGACTGACGTTACCATAGCTAGCCAAGTCTTAAACGAGGTTAGTCGTGAGGTACAATCACAGGGCTGGCACTTCAATACAGAAGATCGTGTTGTACTTAGCAGAGACAGTTTTAATCACATAGCAGTACCCGCAGATACCGCTCGGATCGATACAGATTACTACAATGTGGTAGTCCGTTCAGGTAAGTTGTTTAATCTCGCAGATCGTACTTTCGAATTTCAAAGTAGCGTAGAGGCCACGGTAGTTTACTATCAGGACTTCCTAGACCTGCCCGATGTAGCCAAGAAATATATCACAACCCGCGCTGCCCGTATCTTTGCAGACCGTATGATTAACTCCGAAACTATCCACCAGATGGTTATGCGGGATGAGCAAAAGGCTCTGATCGATCTACGGGAATTTGAAGGTGATACCGCAGATTTCAATATGATGGACAGCTACTCTGTAGCCCGTGTCATGAACCGTGGACATAACCGTAGGATACTCTGATGGGAATGATTAGTTCTGCCATCCCTAACCTTGTGCAAGGCGTATCACAGCAATCACCTGCATTGCGTCTGTCATCTCAGGCAGAACTGCAGGTGAATGCTTTTCCGTCTTTGGTTGAGGGACTTCAAAAGCGACCACCGCTAGAACATGTTGCTGTCATTAGTAACACTGAAACTACGGGGTCTTTCACACATCTTATTAATAGGGATGTAAACGAGCGATACTTTGTATTTATAGGCTCAAGTAATTCAATTGAGGTGTACGATCTTGCGGGAAACCAAAAGACTGTAACGTACCCTAATGGCACTGCATATTTAAACAGCACTGCCCCAGCTACTGACTTTCGTGCGGTCACTGTAGCTGACTACACGTTCATCGTTAACTCCTCAAAAACCGTGGAGATGGACCCAGCACTCACCCCCTTATATCCATACACTGGTCTCGTTGCTGTTAAGCAAGGTGACTACAACCAGCGTTTCACTATCTTCATCGATGGTGCAGAAGCTGCAAACATCACGACATCAGGAACCGATCAGATCGAGACCAGAACGGATGATATTGCCAGTAGGTTGGCTGCGGCTGTTAATGGTCAGTCAGGCTTAAATGCCAGAGCTGATGGTTCAACTGTAGTAATCTACAAGGACGGTAACGCCCAGTTCGACCTAGCAACATATGATAGCTTGGGAGACGAAGGTCTCTCGGCAACTGTAGGAACCGTACAGCGTTTCGATGAGCTACCTGCTAAGGCACCACATGGTTATGTTGCTCACGTTCAGGGTGACCAGACTAACGACTTCGATGACTACTACGTCAAGTTTGAAAGCGATAACGCAGGACAGACTGAGGTTGCTGATGGTACATGGATCGAATGGGTAAAACCAAATATCAAATACGAGCTAAACGCTTCTACTATGCCTCACCTCCTAATTCGCCAATCTGACGGTAGCTTCACATTCGAGGAAGCCGATTGGGGCGATAGGGCTGTAGGTGACGAAGTATCCAACAGAAGCCCTAGCTTTGTGGATCGGAAGATTGCAGACGTATTCTTCTTCCAGAACCGATTAGGTATACTAGCCGGTGAGAACGTAGTTATGTCGAGGACTTCAGATTACTTTGATTTCTTCGCACAAACTGCTCGGACCCTGTTAGACAGTGAGCCAATCGATGTGGCTGCTAGTCACACCAAGGTTTCTACTCTCAAGCATGCTATCCCGTTTGACCGTAAGCTTCTGCTATTCTCCGATCAGACCCAGTTCATTCTCAAAGGTGCAGACTTTATCACGCCTAAGAATACATCGATCAGTCAGACAACCGAGTACGAGGCGAGTACCACAGCCAAGCCTGCATCAGCTGGCAGTGTTGTGTATTTCCCTGCAAAACGTGGCGGGTTTACCTCAGTACGCGAATACTATGTTATCGATGACACTGACCGATCAGATGCGCAGGACGTAACATCACACGTTGCTAAGTATGTTCCTGATGGCGTCTACAAGATGTCCGCAAGTACCGGCGAGAACGCCCTAGCTGTGCTGACTACTCAGGATGCTAGTACCCTATATATCTACAAGTATCACTTCGCTGGACGCGAGAAGGTACAATCAGCTTGGTTTAAGTATACACTGACAGGTTGTGAGATATTGAGTGCTGAGTTTATCGAGAGCTCACTTTACGTTGTAGCAAACAAGTCAGGTCATACTGTACTGTTTCAAATCCACTTCGATGCTGGACGCTTTGATGAAGATCAGAGCTACGTCACGCGCTTAGACTTCAGGCTTACAGAGACCGAGGTTACAGCCTCATACAACGCAGGTAACAATCAGACTACCATAGTGACCCCATATCCACTTACAGACCCTGTAGTGGTTACTAGAGGCTCTCTGCAGGGTACAATTATAGATAAGGTATCTACCAGCGGTAGTACGATTGTTGTTGCCGGTGATAAGACATCTACAGAATTCTACATCGGTGAACGATACACTATGACGTATGAGTTCTCTGAACCTACTCTCAAGGAGCCTACAGCAACCGGCGGTCGTGTATCGATTGCAGGCGGTCGCTTGCAGATCAAACATTGGCTACTCCGATATCAAGATAGCGGTGACTTCAAAGTTAAGACTGAGGTCCAAGGTAGTTCCAATACACAGACATTTAACTTCACTGGCCGCATTATCGGCGGCGGTGCTAACCTACTAGGTACGACAACACTGACATCGGGTGACTTTAAGTTCCCTGTCATGTCTAAAGCTGATCGTGTCAAAGTAACAATAGAGAGTGACAGCCATCTCCCCTGCCAGTTCCTATCGGCAGAATGGGAAGGCAACATGCACCTCAGATCAAGAAGAGTTAATGGATAAATATCTCACACCTACAACGGTGGAGGATATCGACTATGTTTCCCCAAGATTAAGAAAAGCAGACTATAACGAATGCCTAGCCTCTACAGGCCAGCATCCTCGCATAGTCTTGCATAAAGCTCTCGATCTTGGGGGAACTACGCTGACCCTACGCGCACCGGATGGAGGCCGCTTGGGTCTCTGCGGGGTCGTACCCTCTCACTTAGAAAATGCAGGAATTGTCTGGATGTGCGCTACAGATGACATCTATCAATATCAGACAGCTTTCCTGAGAAAAAGCAAAGCAGCCCTCGATTACTTAGCGGGTGACTATGCTGTCATCTTTAACTGTGTCGATGCCCGAAACACACTCCACATGAAGTGGCTTGATTGGATGGGCTTCACGTTCATCAACAAGCACGAAAAATACGGAGCGGCAAAGCTACCGTTCTATGAATTTTTAAGGATTAATAAAAATGTGTGACCCAGTAACATTGGCTGCGGTTGGTAGCACGGCTGCAAGCGCAGGCGCGGCAACCACAGCGGCGGCAACTACAGCGGCAACAGCGGCATCGGCGGCGGCAGCATCCTCTACGTTTCAGATGGCTTCACTAGCTATTAGTGGAGCTCAAGCCGTAGCAGGCGCTGCAGCTAGTCAAGATAAAGCCAACAAGCATAATGCCGCAGTAATTCAGAACAATCAGTCGGCACTTGATGCCTACTATCTAAAATCAAAACAGACAAACCTCCGCGAACAACAACAGCTGCGAGAAGCGTCCATGCAGAAGCAAGATGCTGACCTCAAGGCTACTAAAGCACAATCGACAGCCCTAGTGGCTGCGGCTGGTGCCGGTGTCAAAGGTAGCAACGTAGCTCAACTCATCGAAGACTTTGAGCGTTCAGAAGGTATCCTCACATCTAGGATCGATCAGAAACTAGAAGATACTCTTCAACAGAACGAAATGAATAAACTTAGCTTCCAATCAGAAGCTAACAACAGAATTAACTCCATGCAGCCTATCGGTATGTCGGAGCAAATCTTTGGAATTATCGAGCCACTCGCTGGCTTTGGATTAGATTACTTCGATAGTAGATCACGCCTAGCTGATGTGGAGGGCAACTGATGGCACGACCAGTAATTGGTAATCCATTTGAAAATCAAATTGGAACCGTAAGCCCTACAGCACAAGTTGTAGATATATATGAACGAGGGGTAGCCAAGCGGTCATCTCTAGACAGCCTAGCGAATATGCTAACAAGTATTAAGGCTAAAGCAGACCCAGTTTTAAAAGCAGCCGAGCAACGTGCTGCAGAACGAGAGTATGCGGAGGGTCAGGCTCTTTATGAGAAAACCCGAAAGTCTATCGGAGATGCTGTTCGTGATGGTATCATAGAAGAAGGGGCTAGCCCTTACCTTCGTAAAGGTTACCGGGTTTCTAACCTAAATATCCTATCCAACAAATTTGCTACAGAACTAGACGTAGCTCTCAACGCCAAACAGTTATACAAAAATGGTAACCCTGCAGCGGCTGAAGCTTACGCTAGAAAGTTTGCAGAAGATTTTGCATCAAAAAATAATATTGATGGGTTCACGCCACAAGAAGTGGCTGAATATTTTCTACCAAACCAGCAAAAAGCATCCGCTGCTTTTATATCTTCTTGGCGCACTAAGAACATTACATGGCAACGCGACCAAAACTACATCAAGTTTGGTGAGGAAGTAGGGGAATTTAGTAATACCTTGTTCTCCGATACAGATACACCGGAACAGCGGGAGCTGAAACAGCTTACATTTGGCAACTGGCTAGAAGGTAAAATATCTCAAGCTGAGACAGATGGTATGGATCGATCACGCATCAATTCAACGATGGCTGATAACATCCTGATAACCGCCTTAGAGAATAAAGACGCCTCAATCCTAGATGTATTCGACAGGTTGAAGGTTGGTACAGGCTTCATGGGTAACTCAGCCGAAATTCGGCAGAAGGTTTTGACAACAACAAACTCTATCGAAGCTATGATTGCTGCAGATGAGAAAGAAGTTGCAGATCAAAGGAAGGCTCAGACAGCTGCGGCGGTCACTGAGGCTGAAACAAACGCACTGGACGCATCCCTGTTGGCTTTTAATGGGAAAGATACTGCAGCGTTGGAGAAATTAGATGAGTCAATTGCGATATTTAAAGCTGCCGGTGAGGCAGATAAAGCTAGGACTTGGATAAAGTTTAAGCGCGAGATGACCAGAGCTGGCGCAGAAGATCGAAAAGATGATGGCGTTGCATTGAGACAGCTAAATGAAGACTTGGAAGGTGTGACAGACCCTACCACAGCTCTAAAATTAGTGAACGAAGCTCTTGAAAATGAATTAATAACTTGGGACACCAGCCAATCTATCATGAACCGGCTGCAAACTAGGACAGATAATAACAACAAACTTGTGCCTTATGATTTTAGCCAGAGTTCAAACGGTGTTAAAATCATATTTGATGGGTTCATGGCTCAGGTTGATGTAAAGGATGGCCTTGGGAATTCTACGAACGCAGGACTTAGCGCCCTAGCCCGAGAAACGGTCTATGAAGATTACAGGCAGTGGTTCGATAGCTTCCCTAAAGATGCGCCACCGTCACGGGCAGAACGTAGGGCAGAGGCTCGTAAGATTGTTAATGATGCACTGGAAATATTCACACTTCCTAAAGTCCAGCAAGACGTTACGAAAAAGTTAGCTGAAATTAGAGAAGAAAGAAACCCAGCACCAGTAGATACACCACCGATTACCCCAGAAGACACAGGTGCAAGTATTATAGAACGGATTCTAAATTACTTTGGTGGTGAAGATAAAGCCCAAGACCCATTACCGGCAAACTAGGAGAATTAAATGGCTGAAGAAACTACAAATTCGCCTAGTCAAGCACAGATTGAATGGCTACAGCGAAACCCACATCGGTACGAAGAGTTTGACTCTCGCTTCGGTGCAGGTACATCCGCTAACTACGTTGAACCCCTTGAGAGAGATGGGGCATTAACTGACACCGGCAAAGGCTTTATAGAAGGCATACTAGGTACTATACGAGAAACCGGACAATTCATTGGGGAGATAGCCCAAGGTTCTAATCTAAACCCCGCCGATCCGGCCCACTATGGGTTAGACCGTACACCAGAAAACCGGCAGGCACTCGAAGAACGTGATGGTAAAATCGCAGCGCGTGGCGAGGCAATGCAGGACGCTATCTCTAATATTACGATATTTGGCGAAGAGCGCGATACTGGATTTGGTAGCGTAACCCAAGGCATCACACAGTTTGTTGCCGGGATGATTGGTGTTGGCAAACTAACGAAACTCAAAGCGTTCACAACTGTACGCGGAGGTCTCGTAGCTGGTGCGGCTGTCGATGGTGTCATGTTTGACCCTGATGACGCAAACCTAGTCAAGATGCTGGATGAACAGTTTGGTATAGGTAATGAATTAGTCACCGACATCTTAGCAAATGACGAAGATACAAACTGGGAAAACAGACTAAAGAACGCCATGACAGGTGGGGCCATCGGCCTAGCAGTCGATCTTCCAATTATGTCACTAAAGTGGCTGAAGGCTAAAAAGAAAGCCCGTATAGAACTTGAGAATAACGGCAAGATTTCCGATGAAACTTTTCAGGAAGTCGCGCAGTTAGAAACTCAGATCAAAAACTTCTCAGAATTAGAGGCCAAACCTTCAGGTGCCTTTAGACCTGATGGTATGTTCGAGACTACAGACGGTATGGTGTTTAACCCACAGACCGGCGGACGTATGCTGGACCTTGAGGTATCTAAGGTAGCTGACGAAGCTGTAGACTTAGCAGAACCCCAGCGTCTGGAGACACCTGAAGTTGATGATGCTGTAGCACCAGTACGCTCACCTGAGCCGCAAGCTCAGACAACAGCACCTGAACTTAGCACACCTCCCGCAGCTGCGGCTGACGAAGGACGTGTGAGCCTTTACGCGGATGAGCTAAACCCAAATAAAATTGACAAAACACCTCCAGCTAAACCAGAAGCTGGAACACTACCTCCCCCTAGTGTGGTTACAGAAGCACCAAAGATTGCGGCTGTTACCAAACCAAAGAGTGTAGTTAACGTAAAAGCTCTAAGCACTGCGGTTAAAGCTGCAAGAAAGCTGAACGAAGGTCAAATTGTACAAATTGGTGACCTTAACCAGATGGGCGACAATGTAGGCCTGTTTAACTACACCAACATGGATGGCCCACTGGAAGCTGTTAAGGTCATGGATGGTATCCAAGACGCTCTGCTAAGTAGTGGGGCACTGGCTAAGAAGGGCTTACAGAATAAACAGGCTCACACTAAGGTTGTGCAGTTAGCTCAGAAAGAATTGGAAAGTCTTGTAGACGACCCACTTGCAGTTAGAGCAAACTATCGAGCACTGGCGGATGCTGGGCAGGAAACTGCATCACGGATTGTAGCCGGTAAGATGGCATTACAATCTACAGGTCGGCGTATCGATCAACTATTAGACGAACTTGATTTACTGGCCGCTAATAAAAATACAGATACAGCAGTAGAGAGACAGCTAGTAGACATGCTGGACCTCCATGCAGACCTACAGTTAAGCGTTAAGGGCATGCAGACAGCTGCAGCGAGAGCTACAGCCGCCGGTCGTATTCGCACAGCGGATGCCATTGGTGATGCAACCTTGGATCGTCTGGCGCAGTTTGGTGGATCAGCTAAGGTGCAGAAACTTGCAGCACAGCTAAGAGCTACTAAGGGCAATAAGAAAGCAGCTGCCAAAGTTATCCGAGAAGCTAATAAGCGCACATGGATTGGTGTTGTTAACGAGGTTTGGCTGAACGCCATTCTCTCAGGTATTCGCACTCATGCCATGAACATTGGCTCTAACACAATCAACATGGGCTTGCGCCCAGCGCAGCGTATGGTTGGTGGTTTAGCACTACGCGATATGGCGGTTGTTGAAAAAGGCGCAAGAGAGTATTTCTATCTTGGCTCTGAGATATTTGATAGCATCGCATATCTGGCTACTGCCTCTAAATATGGCAAAGAAAGCGCACTTCATAACGCCTTCCGATCATGGTGGCGTGAAGATGGTGTCTTAGATACAGCCTCAAAGTTTGACTTCAATCAATCTGGTAATGGCAGGATGATTGGTGGCTGGGGTGGTAAAATCCTACGAGGTGCTGGGCGTACCCTGCAAGCTGAAGACGAGTTCTTTAAACAACTGATCTTCCGCTCACGGCTAAAAGCTAACGTCATGGTGACCTCTAGGAAGCTCACCGATGAACAGCTAGGTGAAATGGGCTATGCCAGCAGAGAAGCTTATATTGAGGACACCCTCACAAAAGCTACGATGAACAAGGAGGCACTCGCTTCTAAGTGGGACGAAATGGTTGCCTACGGAAAGGTAGCTGACGACCCTGAGACAAGAGCTAAGTTTATCGAAGAGAACATCGGAACATACAATCACAGTTCCAAGATGGCTCAAGAGGCTTTGGTTCAAGCTCGGGAAGCTACATTCACTACGCCCCTTCGAGATGGTACACTAGGTAAGACTGTTCAAGATAGCATCAACAAGCACCCTATCCTACGTCAGGTAATGCCGTTCATTCAGACACCTACAAATATTCTGCGGGTATCTTTTGAACGTGTTCCCCTACTAGGGATATATGCTGGTCAGCAGAAAAGGATTTTGCGCGAAGGTACACCAGATGAGAAAGCCATGGTGTATGGTCAGCAAGCTCTCGGGTTAACTTTTACAGCCGGTGCTGTGCTAATGGCTTTTGACGGTCGCATTACTGGCGGCGGTCCTTCTTATAATAAAGACCTAAACAAAGCTAAACTGTGGAATGCATCCCCAGATTGGATGCCATATTCAGTAAACGCAGGTACTCATGAAAATCCTAATTGGGTTGAATTGAAGAAACTCGACCCGCACGGGATGATCTTCGGCATTGCCGGTGACATTGTTGAGATGATTGAGTTTGGTCGTGGAGACCCAGACCCAGAAGTTACAGACCTAATCGCAATGTTAGCTGTGTCCGTAGCGAACAACGTAATGTCTAAGACTTACTTGAGTTCCCTTAGTGATACGATGAACCTATTCAACGGTGCAGCGTCACCATTTGAACTGCAGCAATTCGCGGAAAACCGCGCGGCATCTATGATTCCTTATTCAGGACTATCCTACCAGTTAAATCAGGCTGGCGATGACCACATGCGTGACCTCCGGGCATTCACCGATAAGGTTAAGTCCCGCATATTTGGCATGAACGATGCACCCGTAAAACACGATTGGTTGACAGGCGAAGCTGTGGACACTCCAGAATACATGATGTCATTCATCCGTCAGAAGAAGATGGATAGTGGTGAACATCGTGCAGCGGCTGTCTTTGAGGAACTTCGTAATATCGGTCACGGATTTACCGGACCACAGCGTTCCATAGAAGGCATGGGGTTACCTTCAGAAGTCTTCCAGAAGTACAATGAACTTGTGGGTACAATAAAGATTTCAGGGTACGGTACACTTCTCGATGCTATGGAGAAGAAGATGGGTTCTCGGGAGTATAAACAAGCGTCCGAAGGTGCCGAAGATAATCCAATAGATACGGCAAATGACCCGAGGGTTATTCTTCTGAATGGAGTAATCAACGGTTACAAAAAACAGGCACGACTAGAATTGTATAAGCTTTATCCGAAACTAGAGCAGGATGTAACTAATAATAAAAAGATTAATTTCAGTCTCAAAAGAGGCGGCGACCGAAGTCAGAGCGAAGGCCTTATTCGGGAATTCACCTTAGATTAAACCACAACAGGCCCCTCTTAGGAGGGGTCTACTTCTTTTAGGAGATATGGATGTCATCCATTGTAAATTATGTCGCAGACGGATCGACAACAGAATTTCAAATTCCGTTCACATATATCAGTGAAGCACACGTTGTGGTTACCATCGATGGTACAGCTACTAGCGCCTTCACATTTTTGAATAGTTCGACACTACAAATGACCACAGCACCAACAGCTGGGTCTAAACTACAAATTCAGCGTACTACACCAGTAGGCGCTTTGGTTGACTTTACAGATGGCTCTACGCTCTTTGAGGGTGACCTCGATCTTGCGCACCAACAGAACCGGCTGATTGCTGAAGAAAGTAAAGACATCGCCAATGTTGCTAAGACAACAATAGACAACAACATTGCTGACGTTAATACAGTCGCATCTATTGCAGCTGACGTAACTAACGTATCCGCTCGGGGTGCTGACGTTACTTCAGTAGCCAATAACATGGCTGAAGTTCTGCTTGCAGATACTAACGCTGCAACAGCAACTACTAAAGCTGCAGCGGCTGTTGTATCAGCAAACACTGCGAGTGCGCAGGCAACCATCTCAACAACTAAAGCTACTGAAAGTTCAGCAAGTGCTGCAGCTGCCTTGGCGTCACAGAACGCTGCCCAACAGGCTCGTACAGACACAGATGCATCTGAGGCACTGGCATTAGCCTACAAGAACTCAGCACAAACTTCGGCTACCACAGCAACGACTAAGGCTTCTGAAGCTTCTCAATCGGCTACCACAGCTTCCTCTCAGGCAGCTACAGCTACCCAGAAGGCTTCTGAAGCTTCTACAGATGCTGGCATAGCTTTGGCTCAAGCTGCAGTTGCAACAACTAAAGCTGCCGCTGCTTCTACATCTGAGAGCAATGCGCTGTCCTACAAAGATACTGCATTGTCTGCTAGCTCCGCATCGGAGACTGCACGGGCTGCATCTGTTGTAGCTAAAGACGCATCGCAAGTAGCACAGACAGCTAGTGAAGCTGCACGGGACGCTGCATCCGCAAGCGAAACCGCAGCTGCTACAAGCGAGAGCAACGCTGCAGCCTCGGAAGGTGTGGCAACAACACAGGCTGGTATTTCGACAACTAAAGCTGGCGAGGCGGCTACATCTGCAAGCAACGCTGCATCATCTGCATCATCTGCTCAGGCATCTAAGGATGCTGCGCTTGCTGCATTAGATTCATTTGATGACCGCTATTTAGGTCAGAAAACTGCTGACCCAACTTTAGACAACGATGGTGACGCACTGGTTTCAGGCGCTTTGTACTTCAATACGACTGACGACATTATGAAGGTGTATGATGGTAGCCTTTGGGTTGCTGCATATGCTTCTTTATCTGGCGCTATGTTTGGTGCTAACAACCTGTCTGACGTTGCTGACGCTGCTGGTTCAAGAACTAACCTTGGCCTTGGTACTGCGGCAACTACAGCATCCACAGACTATGCTACCGCCGCTCAAGGCGCTTTAGCTGACAGTGCGCTACAGTCTATTCCAGATAACTATGTGTTGAATACTGGCGATACTATAACTGGCAATCTGGACATCACGGGTACTTTGACCAGCGATGGGCTTTTAGTTGAGGGAGAAGTAGCAGGTCAAGGGGCTTCTATAGAAGCACATGCAACAGTTACGGAGTTTGGCGATGCTCTGTTGATTGCAAGGTCTGACAATGCAAGTAATAATCTTCATGCAGGCGTAAAGGTTCAAGGTAGCAGCAATCCTTTTTACATTTATCAGACTAACGGTGCGAACACTAATAAGTTAAGATTTAATTATAATGCGATGTCTGATGCAGGTGGTCAAATGACTATCGACAACAACGGCGACATCAGCTTCTACGAGGACACAGGCACGACACCAAAACTTGTGTGGAAGAGTGCTGACGAGCGGTTGGGCATTGGGACGACTTCGCCCACAACTAAGCTACAGTCCAAGGGCGGCAGTATCTCAACTCCAACAAACAATGCAGGTCTTATTGCAAATGCTTCTGCAAGTTTTGTTGTAGACCACGGCAACGATTACGGTATCTACACGGGATATGTAAATTCAACAAATGATGCAATTGGTATCGCCGCAACAAGAACACTGGGTGGTGTTTTACCTTTAAGCTTGCAGCCCTTTGGAGGTAATGTTGGCATTGGGACGAGTTCGCCATCAACAACCCTTCATGTTTATGACGCAGGTGCAGGTGGTGACGGAACAGTTCACATTGGCGGAACATCTTCAGCTGCAACAGGTCAGCTATTTTACGAAGTTAGCGGAGCAACTTATCTTAGACTGAAAAACACTTATCGCTCCACAAGTGCAAATGCCTATATGGAATTTGATGCGGGGTATCATAGGTTTCTGACTGGCACTGGCGGCTCAGAAGCCATGCGCATCGACAGCAGCGGTAACTTGCTGGTGGGGTCTACTAGTGGTTCTGACAAAGTTACAGTTAATGGTACTGTGAGTGCGACCAACTTCAACACCACCTCAGACGCTACCCTCAAGACCAACGTAGAGACGCTCACAGGCTCTCTGGATGCCGTTAAGTCCCTTCGTGGTGTCAGCTTCGATTGGATCGAGAATGGTAACTCAGAGGTCGGCGTAATCGCTCAGGAAGTGGAAGCTGTACTGCCGGATGTAGTCAGCACAAATGACCAAGGCATCAAGTCAGTTAAATACGGAAACATGGTGGCCCTCTTGATTGAAGCCATGAAGGAACAACAGGCTCAGATTGACGAGCTTAAAGCTAAACTAGGAGAGTAATCATGGCTATCACATACACATGGACTATCGCAGAACTTGAGCGCAACACAGCAGACGGTGGTGTTACAGTGGCACACTGGCGGTGCGAGGGTGTTGATGGGGAGGCTACTGCTTCCTCATACGGGACAACCTCATGGACACCGGACGCATCTGCTTCTGACTTCATTGCATTTGCTGACTTAACTCAGGCCAACGTGCTTGCTTGGGTCTGGAACACTGTCGTGAAGGCTGACGTTGAGACAGCAATCGCTGACAAGATTAACGCTGAGTTGAACCCAACGACTACCGCTGGGGTTCCTTGGTAATCATAACGCTAATAGTGAAAGGACACGAAGATGGCGATTAAAGTAAACGGCACGACCGTTATTAATGACAGTAGGGCGCTGAGTAATATTGCGTCTGTTGATGCGACTACAGTGGCGGCTATGGGTGCTGCGGGTGTTGGTGGTCAAACTACTTTAGTAAATTCAGATGTTGCTGTAAGCCAAGCAGCAACCTTACTCCTTCCTATTGAAGATTATAGAATAAATCGTTACGTTCTTGAGGGTCTGCAAACACAACATTTCTTTGGTGATATTATGTTGTGGAGAATGACGAATAGCAGTGGGTCTACAATTACAACAACCGATTACATTGCCATTCATGGACAGCAAGGCGCTACAAATAGATTTAGTGGAATTGATAATGAAGTTCCCAGCGGTCATAATTTTGATGTTCCATCAACTAGCCAAAGTGGTGCTTCTTCTGGCTGGTATGGTGAAGTAACAGTTTTCAATGGTTATAACAGTTCTAAAAGAACAGTAGTGCATGTACTATGTAGCTCATCAAAACAAGATGCGGCTAATTTTCAGTTTACTATGAACACTATACAGAGAAACCAGCACGTTGTTCTTCGTTTACAACAAGGCAATAACTTTACAGCTACTGGGTCATACACACATTGGGGGATTTCATAATGCCTAATATTCAAATCGGGCCAGATGTGGTTGAGATAACTCAAGAAGAATTAGATGCAATTAGGTATGTGCCTCCTGCGACAGAGGCTCAAATCCGTAATAAACGTGACAGCCTCATAGCACAAACAGACTGGTGGGCTACCTCTGACCGCACAATGACAGCGGCACAGACAGCATATCGCCAAGACCTGCGGGACATCACAGACCAAGCTGGCTTCCCAACCGACATCACATGGCCGACTAAGCCTGAGTGATGCCCACAAGAGAAGAAGGTTGGCACATATCCAAAAGTGTACCCGCAACTCTTCTTCTCGGCCTAATCACACAAGCAGCCGCCATTGTCTGGACAGTTTCCATGATGATGGCGGACATTCAACAGAATACTGAGAAGCTAATAGGTTTCTCAGAGCGTGTGAGTAAGGTCGAGAACATGGTACAGAGCCAAGCGGTCAGCATGGCGCGTATCGATGAAAACATCCAACATATTCGTGGCGCTGTCGAGAAGATGGCACAACGAGACTAAGGAACTAATATGCTTGCTGAACTAGCTGCGTGTAACGCTGCTTTCGGCATAGTCAAAAAGTTCGTACAAAACGGCAGGTCAATTGCTGACTGTGCGAAACAGATAGGCGTCATTGTCGAAAGCAAAGACAAACTCCAGAAAAAAGTACAGAAGAAGCGCAACGGTTTTATGGGTGCGCTGAGACCCCAGCAAGCTACAGACCTAGAAGAGTTCATGGCTTTAGAGTCCATTAAGGAAGCTGAAGCTGAACTAAAGCAACTCATGATATACACAGGTCGCGCTGGGCTATGGGATAGCTGGCTAATGTTTCAGAAAGAAGCGCGAGTAAATCGCAGGGAAGCTGAAAAAGAAGCCCAGCGCCTACGGGAAGAGATGATGTTTAAAATCTCTGTAGGTGTTGCCATAGCACTTTTCGTTAGTGGCTTGGTTGGTTTCTTCTATTTTGTACTTTTCCTAAAATCCCAAATGTAAGGAAACACCATGAACCTCAACCCACTCGGCGGTATTGTCGATGGGCTTGCTAAAGGTTTAGACGAACTATTCACAAGTGATGAAGAGCGTGAAGCTGCTAAGTTAAAACTAGCAACACTCATGCAACAACCTCACATGCTCCAAGCAGTCGCAAACATTGAAGGTGCCAAGCATCGCTCAGTGTTTGTGGCTGGGTGGCGTCCAGCTATCGGCTGGGTCGCTGCTTGTGGCTTGGGGTATCAGTTCTTAGTCTTACCCTTCGCAGGTCTAATCAACGCATACCTAAAGCTACCCGCAGAACTCCCGCAGTTACAGGCGGAACAACTCATGACCCTAGTGCTTAGTCTTTTAGGCCTCGGCGGTATGAGGACATTTGAGAAATACAAAGGTGCAGCGAAATGACAGAAAAAGAAATGATGGAGCTTCTGCATAAGACACTTGCAGAAAACCTCCTGCTTCGCGTGAAAGACCCTGAAGCTAAATCATCGGACCTGAACGTAGCCCGTCAGTTCCTGAAGGATAACCACATCGAAGGTATACCGGCAGACAACTCACCCCTCGGTGACCTTGTAGCTACCCTACCTAACTTTAACGATGACGATGCAGACGCATCAGAAATGCGCCACTAATATATGTTCACAGATCGTACATCACTCGGTGTGCCAACAGATCAAGACCCTCTAAGCGACTTCCGCAAGTTCTTGTTTGTCTGTTGGCAACACCTGAACCTCCCAGACCCTACACCAGTACAATACGACATAGCTAAACACATCCAGAATGGTGAGAAGCGGATCATCGTAGAAGCTTTCCGGGGTGTAGGGAAATCGTGGATTACTTCAGCCTATGTCGTATGGCTGCTATACATGAACCCACAGCTAAACATCTTGGTTGTATCAGCCTCTAAGACACGCGCAGATGACTTTACTACCTTTACGCTGCGCCTGATTAACGAGATGCCAATACTACAGCACCTCATCCCCCACAGTGACCAGAGACAATCTAAGATCAGCTTCGATGTTGGCCCAGCTAACGCCTCACACGCACCCTCAGTGAAATCTGTAGGTGTTACAGGACAGCTAGCAGGGTCTCGCGCTGACGTATTGATTGCAGATGACATCGAGGTTCCTAACAACTCAGCCACACAGGGCATGAGAGATAAACTCTCAGAAGCTGTGAAAGAATTTGACGCTATCTTGAAGCCTAACGGACGTATCATCTACCTCGGTACACCGCAGAACCAAGAGAGCCTCTACAACAAACTACCAGATCGTGGCTACAAGGTACGCATCTGGCCAGCTAGGTATCCTAACGAAGACCAATTGGTGTCTCTAGGTGACAAACTGGCGCCTAAAGTCAAACGAGAGCTAGAGAATGACCCAGAACTTGTGGGGAAATCTACAGACCCTGACAGGTTCAACGACTATGACCTAGCAGAACGGGAAGCTTCCTACGGTCGCTCCGGGTTTGCCTTGCAGTTTATGCTCGATACAAGACTCTCTGATGCCGAAAGATACCCTCTCAAGGTGTCTGACCTAGTAGTGATGGATATACCCACTCAGGAGGCCCCTGAGAAGGTCTCATGGGCATCTGGTGAACAGTATGTAGTCCAAGAGCTTCCTAACGTAGCCTTCAACGGTGACCACTACCACAGGCCCATGTATATCTCCGATCAATTCGTAGAATACAGCGGGTCT
>Ga0213861_10002332_pt1 | contig 16382 bp, 16 predicted proteins | sample PICome_4_FD_160110 | JGI IMG/M metagenome (GOLD analysis project Ga0213861, IMG submission 160110) | Coastal seawater microbial communities near Pivers Island, North Carolina, United States - PICO131 | ecosystem: Environmental > Aquatic > Marine > Coastal | place: USA: North Carolina... | reverse complement strand
AGAAAGTTCAAAAGTGGCTGATGGAGAAAGTTCAAAAGGTGCTGATGGAGCTAAACAAGGAGAGGAAGCTTCAAAAGGAACTGGTGCTGGTGCTGGTAGTCCCACATCAGCAGGACAACCTCAACGCATGCGCACGCGTTCTCAAGGACTTATGGGACAAAGTCGAATTGGAAGAAGTCAGTCGCGTTTTGCTCGCACTATGAGACGTAATCCTGTATTTGGTAATTTAGATAAAATATTTAATATGACCCAAGGTATGTTTGCTCTTGTTATGTTTATATTAGTTATAGTTGGAGTATTATCATTACCTGTAATTATATTTATAATTATAACCTATTGTATTATTAAAAATTTATGTTCTCGACTGGCAATTTTATAACTAATATACTATTCATACTATAATAAAGTAATTATATAATTATTATATTTATAATTTAAATAAAATATATAATAAAAATATATAATAAATATAATAAATACAATAAGATAATTGAAAATAAAAATGGATTATACTAATATATGTGATAATTTAATTAATTATTTAATAGATAAAAATATACATATTAATGAAAATGATACAACATTAACTAAATTAAAATTATTTTTATTAAAATATAAAAGAATTATTTCTATTATATTACTTATTTTATTATTAATAGTAGGTCATACTTGTAATTTAACATATTTAAATTTTAATATATCACCAGATAATGAAAATAATAAAAATAAATTACTAAATGGTGGTGTTTATGAAGGATTTAAAGCAAGTGCTAAACTTTCATCGTCAATGTCATCAATGGGTGATACTTTAAAACACGGTAAATTTAATGCTCTTAAATCAGGATATCAAGGTATTGCTAATCGTGCTGAAAGAGCTAAAGATTTTGCTCCTTGGTTATATGGTTTAATTTATTCAATAGCAATAACAATTCTTATATTTATGATATTTATGCCTGCTGTTGCTTTCTTTATATTAGGTATAATATGTTATAATCTGGTAAAAGGTAAAATATCATATATAAAAGGTTTATAAATGAGTTTAATTATTTAATGAATAAGTTTAATTATTTAATGAATAAGTTTAATTATTTAATAAATAAGTTTAATTATTTAATGAATAAGTTTAATTATTTAATGAATTTTTTATATTATTATTTTTATCCATACCAATGGATGAATTTTTTAATAAATTTTCATATGTTGTTATATCATAATCAACTTTATTTTCTTTAGGTATATAATCAAACTTACCAGAGGCAACATATTTTTTACTTAAATCATCAATTCCTTTTAATTTAACAAATACATCGTTATCAAAATATTTATTATATATTTCATAAATAACTTCTTTTGATAATTCTGTTTTATATGGGTCAAAATTAATTTGAGCTTTTATTTGTTTCAACAATTCATTTTTTTTTACATCATCCATTTTAAATCTATTATCAATTCCAAGTAAATTATCTTTCACGACTTTATTTATTTCTTTTTGTTCTTTTTCTTCTTTTGTAATTTCATTTTTCTCTTTTGTATCTTTTTGTTCTTCAAAATATTCTTTAGAAGAACATCTTAAAGGTCCAATTATTAATATAAATAATAATATTGTTGTATAGATATCATATTTCATAATTAAAAATAATAGTGAAATATATAAAATAAGACAATATTTATTCATAACATAATCAACATAAAATTTATAAATGCTATTAGATTGTTTTAATGTTAGAAATTGTATAAATATATATATAAATACTAATGTTACTAATAAATGATAATATAATTTACAATTTTTTGCTTTAATCATAATTAATAATTATTTATTTTTATAACTATTTTAATAATTATTTATTTTTATAACTATTTTATAAATTTTTTATTTTTATAACTATTTTAATAACTATTTTAATAACTATTTTAATAATTATTTATTTTATAACTATTTTAATAATTATTTATTTTTATAAATTTTTTATTTTTATTATATTATTATATATATAGTTAATAATTATAATAATATATATTATAATATAACAATAATATAAATAAAATAATAAATATATTACAGTTTATATGTGTTCTATAGAAGAAGCATGGGCAGGTCAAACTTTTGACAATAAACCAGTTATTTCACAAAGTGATATACATAATTCATATTCATCATTACCTAATGATATATTCACAAGAAATAATGAATTTACAGTTACTAATTCTAAACAACCACAATCAAGAGATTTAACAAGAGGTATAAATTCTAAATATTCAAGAGAACCTCGTATTTCAAACCTTTCTAAAAATACAAATAATATTAATATGAATATATCTTCAACTATGCAAGAAAATAATGATATAAATAATACTATAAATAATAATAATATAAATAATAATAATATAAATAATAATACAATTCAATCACCTTCATATATGAGTTTAAATCATAATAATAAAAAAGAAAATAGTAATAATTCTATACATTCTATTTCAACAAATCCTAATTTAATATATCCTAATTCAACTGCTCCCAGTTTAACACAATCAAATACAATACAACATCCAGAACCTACTACTACTGGTGATCATTTTACAAATATTAATGATGCTTTTGAAGTTTCACAAACAGTAAATAAATTTATGAATATAGGTATGAATGATACTGATGAAACTTTTAATAATAATTTACTTAATGAAAATACTCCAGAAGAAGATATGATTATTAATAATAAATATAAAAATATGAAAAAACGTAAACATAAAAACCGTTTTACAAATATAAATAGTAAAAATAATAATTCAAATACTTATTATAATGATGATATGAATGATAATAGTGAAGATGATATGGATAATGATATGGATGATAATATGGATGATAATATGGATGACAATAATCAACTAAATAATAATAATAATATTAATAATATTCATAATTTATTAAATGATATCATAAATAAATTAGATAAACTTGAAATAGAATTACATAATAATAATAAAAAAAATATGTATGATTTAATATTATATATTCTTATAGGTATGTTATTATCATTTATAATTTATTCTACTTTCATTACTTTAAAAAAATAAAGTATTAAAATAAAGTATTAAAATAAACTATCTATTTTATTTTGAAATAAATCTAAATCGTTATCATCATATATAGTATTTAATACTTCTTTATATTCATTAATTGGTTTATATTGAATATTTTTTTGATTTTTTTTTTTATTTTGAAAATTATCATTATTATCATTATTATATTTATTATTATATTTATTATTATCATTATAATTACTATTATTTGAACCATTATATTTTATAATCATTTGATTCTCTTGATTTAATGTATTATAATACTCTAATTGATTATTATTATTTGGTGTATTTAAATAATAATTATTCTTTATTTCTTCCTTTGGTTTCCAAGATATATGTATTGTTGTTGGAGCGGCAAAATAAATTTCAAATCCTTTTTCAACTAATTTATCCATTATAAATATGACACAATCGCCAACATTATACAAAGGTAATCCAAATACAACATTTGGAACAATAAAAGTACAATTATAATCATTATTTTTTTTATTAATATTTAAAATTTTTTGATAACACATTTCTAAGATAGTTTCGAATATTTTATATTTTTTATTCTCTCTTTCTTCAACTTCATTTCTTAATTTATTAATATTTAAACTTAACATATTAATTTATCTATTTTTATAATTTATCTATTTTTATAATTTATATTTTTTTTATAAATTATATTTAATTAAATTTAATTTTGTTTTTATTAATATTTTTTATAATAAAATAAAAATAATAAAAATAATATAATATAATAAGTAATATATAAATAATAAAATATTTATAAATAATAGAATAATTAATAATTAATAATTAATAATTAATAAATTAAAATGAATCAATTACAAAATTTAATTTTTAATAAAGATATATGTGATGGTTCAATAAGTTATCGTGGTAAAGGTGATTTAGTAGTTCAAGGTAAATTAAAAACTGGTTCACCATCTTCTAAATTATTTTTTTGGGCTGCCGCACCACCAACTTATGGCACCAGTTTTTCTGGTTCAGGTATGCCTTATCCTGACCCTTTAACTGCTTATGATAGAACTCCAAACAAAGGTGTTTTAGATGTTGTTAATGGTAATTTTACTATTAATATGAAATATCCTAATGCTTATTACATTGGTTTAGGTTCCGTCCATGTTCCTCCTCATATTAATTTTAAAATTTGTGAAGAAGGTAAAGATGATGAGTATTTTAGTGTTCAAATTGATGATGGTGTTCCTTTTCGTATGTTGTCATTTCCTGCTCCTCCTACTAAAAAACCAAGAACATCAGCAATGTTTTACTGTGAGCCAGAAAAAGGCGCCCGCACTCAAGAAGCTATTTTAAGAGCAAGTAAATACCCTTCTACTAATAAAATGCCTGATAATTATTGGGGCGAACGACCTCCACGATAAATTATGAATACTTAGTAATTTTATAATTTATTAGTTTAATAATAATTTAGTTTAACGAAGATAAATCTGTTTCATAATGTTTTATATTATTTTTATAATTTTGTATTTCAATAGATAACTGTTTCATTTCCAAAGTAATCTTTTGATAACACTCTTTATTTTTTATTAATTCTTTAATTTCATTACTTACTTTTATAATACGATTTTCATTATTTGATAATTCTATTTTAATAGTATTAATAGTTTCTTCACTAATTACTTTATTTTTTTCTTCTTCATTTTTTAATCTAAATTTAATAATTTCAAATCTATCCTTTGCTCTTACTATATCATAGTCTAATTCTTTATTTTTATCATTAAATTTATTAGTTATTGAATAAATAACTATACTTTCATAATTATTATATTTTTCTAATAATTTATCTAATTCTAATTGTAAATTCTGTTTTTTTTCTTTTGCAATTTTATAGTTGTCTTTATAAGTAATTATTTTAAAATTATTAATGCTTTTATCTTTATTGGTTTCATTTATAATAGTATTATTTAACGTTTCAGTTTTATTCATTTTTTTATTCATATAATTAATATCATTTATATTACCATCCATAAAATTATCTATTAAATCTATTTTTTCATTTATTGTTAATTGTTTATTAATATTAAATTTAGTATAATAGTTATCTAATTCGATATTTGTGGTTTCTATATTATATTCACTGTCAATCAGTAATTTTTTAAATTTTTCTAAGTCATTATTAGTTTGTTTTAATTCATTTATTTTATTTTTAAAATTAATTATAGTTTCATTATAATTTTTAAGTTCATTATTCAAATTATTTTTTTTTATTTTATTTTCTTTTAACTGTTCTATTGTATTTTTTCTTGATTTATGAAGTTCTATTTGTAAATTATCTATATAATCATTATGATAACTAATTTTTTCTTTATGTAAAGTAATATTATTTAATAAGCATTCTTTATCTATATATCCTTTTTTAAGTTCTTCTTGATGAATACATACTGTTTCAAGTCTATCTATTTCTATTCTTTCTATTTCATCATATAGTATATTATTTTCTTTTTTTATGTTTTCTATTATTGTATCTGGATACTCTTTTATTTTTGTTTTTATATTTGAAATAGTAGTTGTTAAAGCAGAAATTGTTTTTTTACAATTTAATTTTTCACTTTCTAATTTTAATAGTGTATTATCAATGTTATTTAAATCTATATGTAAATTACAAATACTATTTTTTTTATGTGTTAAGTCATTAAATAGAGTTTCTTTGTCTTTTAATTTTATACCTATTTCATTAATTTTAGAGTTTAATAAATTTTTTTGAAAATAAGTTTTTTTATCCATTATAAATCTAAATCTAACTATAAACCTAAACCTAAACTTAAACCTAAACCTTTAATTATAATATATAAAAAATAAAAAAAAATAAAACTATATAAAAATTAATAAAAACTATAAATATTCATTAATATATTCTTCTATTATTTCTTTCTGTAGTCCAGAAGAATTACAAGTTATACCATTTTTATAATATATAAATGTTGGTAATTTATTTATATTAAAATATTTTACTATAGTTTGTGTATCATCATTATCTACATCAATATCATAAAAATTAACATTTTTATATTGTTCTTTTAAATAATCTATAAATGGTATTATTGCCTTACAAGGCTTACACCAAGTTGCTTTGATACTTATAAATAATAAAGTATTTGGATTTTCCTTAGAAAAAGTTTCTAACTCTTCTATTGTTGTTGGTATGAATGACATTTTAATTTAATATAAAAATTATATAAAATTTAATAAATAATAATTATATGTTATTTTTATATTTAGTATTTTATTTTATAATTTTTACACAATTATTTTATAATAATTAATATTTTATAAATAATTAAGAACAGATTGATTAATACAATCAACAATAACACATTCCGTATTAATATTATTATAAATAAAATAAATCCAATTGTAAGGTATATATATCATATTACCTTCTCTAACTATAATTTCAATAAAATTCATCTCCATAGGCTCTTTATCTAATAATTCAGTAGCATCAATAGTAGATACCATATTTGTAAAAGGTTGAACATGTTTATATTGGTCTGGTGGAGCTATAATTACTCGCATTTCACCAGTAACACATCCAAATACTTGTAAATAATTGTTTTGTTTTATAAAAAATATAGATGATGTATTATTTAATACTATATTTCTAATATCAATATTCCAATCATATGATAATGGTAAATTATAAAGCTCTAAATTATTTTTAATATAATTAGAATAATTTATAGTAGTATTATTACTTATAGTATTATTAATATGTTGTAATGATTTACCTATAAATTGATTAAATTCTTTCCAAAATAATAATTCTTTTTGAAAAACAATAGGTTGATGATTATCTAATAAGTCATAAGCAATATTTACATCTGGATCTGATACTTGTAATATTTTTAATTCATTATTAATTATTTTAAGTCTTGATATGTGACAATAAATAAAAAAAATTATAAATAAAATAAATAATGATGTAATATATTTAAAAATAGAATTTGGCATTTTAATATTATTAATTTATATTAATAAAATATTATTTAATAAAATACTATAATAAAATATTATTTAATAAAATACTATAATAAAATATTATTTAATAAAATAATAAAATATTATTTATATATAAATAATAATAATATTAAAATGTCAAATTCTATTTTAAATAAAAAAACAATTACTTATATATTTATAATTTTTTTTATAATAATGACATTAGTTCATTTATATAAAATTAATAATATTAATGATACATTTAAAGTTTTAACAGAAGAGCAAAATGTTGGTTCTAATGATGTATTTATAGATACGATGGACCAAATTATTTTTAATACTGTTAATAAAAATTTAAAAACACTTATGGACGAAAAAATGAATGAATCACAAACTATGACTCTTGTAAATAATGCTATGCCTGAATTATCAGTTATTTCATACGCAGGTTCTACTGCTCCTACTGGTTGGCAACTTTGTAATGGTACTGCATTAAAATATACGAATGGTTATTTTGTATCTAATACCGATGAAAGAACAAGCAGTTTTAATAAAAATACAACAGGGGACTTAATATTAACACCAGATTTAAAGGGGAAATTTATTTTAGGGGACGGAGGTAGTGGTGCTAATAAAGCATTACATAATAATGGCGGTGAAGAAACTCATACATTAACTGTTGCTGAAATGCCAAAGCATGACCATAAAATATTAAGTAAACACGATAGTAATTCTCATAACAACGTGGGTCATCGATCTGCTTCTCATCATGCTCCTGGATATTGGTGGATATCAGGTAATAATCACGAAGCTGATTCTTACAGAACAAATTATGTTGGTAACAACGCTCCCCACAACAATATGCCCCCTTACTATGTTTTAACCTATATCATAAAACAACCCGCTCCATTATCTTCATAAATAATAAAATTAATTAAATTAAATAAAAAAAAAATTAAAATAAATTAAATTAAATTAAATTAAATTAAAAAAATTAAATTAAAATAAAAAAAATCTAATTTAAAAAATACATATATTTATACTATAATAAAATAATATAATATTTTAAAATAACAAAAAATGGCATCTAATACAAGTGTATCCGGTTGTGTTAAATGGTTTAACAGCAAACATAAATATGGCTTTATTAATGTAGTTAGTGAAGGAGAACATAAAAATGTTGATATTTTTGTTCACCAATCTAATATTACAACTAAGGAACCTTGTTATAGATATCTTGTAGCTGGTGAAAATGTTAAATTTGAAATTAAAATAACAGATGACCAAAAACACCCTAAACAAGCTGTTAATGTTTTATCTGAAACTGATTCACCTTTAAAATGCGAACTACCTAAACCAGAATTTAATTCTAATGGTCCAAGACGTTCATTTCCTTCACATAGAGGACGTGGAGGTGGTGGTCGTGGAGGTGGTCGTGGTGGTTATGGACGTGGAGGTTATAATGATGGTGATAGACAATTTACTAATGATAATTTCCAAAGAAATAATACATCTTCAAATAATTAAATAATTAAATAATTAAATAATTAAATAATTAGTTATTTAGTTATTTTCATTCTTTTCATTCTTTTTATTCTTTTCATTCTTTTTATATTAATAATTTAAATTAAATTAAATTAAATTAAATTAAATAAAATAAAATAAATATATAATTATAATAGATTACTATTAACTAAAATGATTATTGATAAAAATAATCATTTATTAAATAAAAGTAAAGTTTATGAAACTAAAAATAATAATAAAGACAATACTGAACACAAAAATATATTTTCAGATTTTTATTTAATTGGTTTTATTTTATTAATAGGTTTATGTTTTATAGGATATGCTATATATATTTATAAGTTTAAAAGTGTAGAAATACAAGAAAATAGTAGTTTTTATGGAGAAGATGTTAATTTATATGAACCTTTATTTAACGAACAATTAAATACGATAAATGATTGTATTGATACTTGTAAGCAAAATATTATATGTGATGGAATTACTTATAATTCGCAATCACAAATGTGCTCTGGAACCAAAAATGGTTTAGTAAGAAATGACAATTCAGAATATAGTGCTTGGGTTAAACCAAAAGAATTTAATTTAACTGAACAAAATACAAAAGATTTTAAAAAAGCAATTATAGTAGGTCATACAAAAACAAATAAAGTAGTAAATCGTATGAATTTACAAAATCCTTATAGGATTGGATATTTTTCATATTCATTTAATTTAACTATATATGATTTTTATAAAAATTATGGTTCTTGGAGGCACGTTTTTCATAAAGGAACTGAAATTGAAGAAGGTTCAATTATAAATTATCAATCTTGGGAAAATTTAGTTAAAGATTTTCCTATTCAATCTATTGGTGTATGGTTAGCCCCTTTTACAAATAATTTACGTATTGCTGTAACTACACAAAGTGAAACAAATAAAAATACTGGCACCTATTCAGATGCTTTTGTAAAAAAATGTAATGATATTACGGAAGAATGTTATATTACAGATATGCCAGGTGGAAAATGGGCAGATACAACTCGTATAAGTGATAAGTCAAAAACAAATATACAATTGAGTGATAATCTTGAATTTTTTGATAATGATTTACAAAATATACCAATCAATAAAGAAATAAATATAACTATTACATTTAAAGGAACAGACGTTGAAGTTTATTATGATGGAAAAATAGTAAAAGTTGTTAAATTAGATGGCTTACCAATTATAAATAAAAGTAATTTATATGCAATGAATGATAAAACATTTGGAGGAGAAATCAATAATTTAATCTATTATCCAGATCATTTAACCTTAGATAATATTAAAAATATTATAGAATTAAAACCTATTATTGAAAATAATTAGCATTATTAAAAATAATTAGAATTATTTTATAGTAAATTATTTATATAATTTCAACAGCATTTTTTAATAATTTAGAATCTTTTTTTGCTTCTTTACCAATACGATTAAATGATTTAATTAATTGGGAATAAACATCTTTTGTGCTATTACGAAATGATTTTTTAGATTTAGTTTTAGATGGCATTCTACGTTTAGATGGCATTCTGGGTTTAGTGGGCGTTTTACGTTTAGATGGCATTTTACGTTTAGATGGCATTCTGGGTTTAGTTGGCATTTTACGTTTAGTTGGCGTTTTACGTTTAGTTGGCGGTATACGTTTAGTTGGCATTTTAAGTTTAATTGGCATTTTAAATTTAGTTGATGTTTTAGGTTTAGTTGGTGTTTTAGGTTTAGTTGGTGTTTTAGGAAGTGGTTTTAGTTTATATTGTTTATGGTGAAATGGTTTTTTCATAGTTTTACTTTTGCGGGATATTATAGATTTAACTATTTTTCTCATAGGATTAATGTAATTATGTGATATTTTTTTTACCATAGGTAAAGATTTATGTTTTTTCATAGAATGAGTAGCATTTGACATCGCAAACTTTTCCATTTTATCAGCAACACGTTCTTCTTCAAAATTTGCTTTTTCAATACCACTATTATACATTTTAATAGTTGGAAAACCATTTACTTGTGGTTTATTAATTAAAGAATTAATATGATTACTTTCAACCTCGGCAACATTAACAATATTTGTAGTTTTCATTTTATTAACAACTTTTTGCCATTCTGGTTTCATTGTTTGACAATGACCGCACCAATCAGCATAGTATAAAACCATCCAATCACCATCTTTTAATAAGTTGGATAAGTTTGATGCTTCATTAGGAGACGAAACTTTAACATACATTATAATAAATAATAAGTTGAATTAAATAGAGAAATAGTTTTTAATAAGTTAATATATTTTATTATATTATTATTATAATAATATATTTTTTATTTTATATGTTTTATTTTTTTATTTTTTATTTTTTATTTTTTATATATGAATAAATTAATATACATAATATAAATTAATATACATAATATAAATTAATATACATAATATAAATTAATATACATAAAATAATATTTTATTGAAAATGGAAACTGAATATTTATATATTATTGGTATTATAACTATATTAATAATATTATTTTCTATATTTTATTATTATTATTGGGCTCCAGCACAATCAAATGTAAATAAATATAAAATTACTTTATTAACTGATGAAACATTATTTGACGAAGCATATACTAATACTATTCCTATGTTAACTCAAGTAACAGATAGAGATACACTTTATATACCTAAACTTGGATATGGATTATCATTTGTATGGGATATGTATATTCCTTCATTAGGAGGTAATGATAAATGGCAAACCAGTTTTAATCGTATTAAACCAATTATATCTATGGCTGACTCGCCAGTTATTTCTTATCATCCTAAAAAAAATTATCTATCCATTGTTTTAAAATATAGAAATAATCCATTTTACGCACAATTTGCTGAAATTAAATTTGATATGATTAAACCCCAAAAATGGTCTAAATATATATTAATTATAGAAAATCGTAATATAAAATTATATATTAATAATATATTATCAGCTACTAAAATATTACCAAGTGTTCCTGTTATTTATGATATACAAAGTGAAATTGTATTAGGAGATATTAATAATAATTTTCAAGGTAAAGTTAAAAATATGTCTCTTTATCCATATCCATTATCTCTTGATGAAATTGAATTAGTATAGTTTAATATATTAATTTATGTTTTTACTATTTAATTAATTTTTTATTATTTAATTAATTTTTTATTATTTAATTAATTTTTTATTATTTAATTAATTTTTTATTATTTAATTAATTTTTTATTATTTAATTAATTTTTATTATTTTTCTTTTAATATAATAAATAATAAAAATAAATAATAGTTAATAATAGTATTCTAAATTAAAATTTAATTTTGTAATTATAGTTTATTTAATATGAGTAATTTACAAAATAATAAAAATAGTAATAATAGAAACACAAATAAAATGTATGTTAATAATGCCCCAAAATACACAATACAAACCGGTTATACTGGTTCAAAAGTATTTGGAATAATTTTACTACTTGTTATTGTTTTAGTTCTTGCGTATGCTTCAAATTGGTTATATACTTATTATTCTACAAAACAATTTATAAAACCACAAGAAGTTGAAGTAATGCCAGATGTAAAAAACGCAAGTAGTAAATTTAATGTTAGTTCTGGTTCAATCCCAAATTCTAATTATAGCAATGAATATTCTATGAGTTGTTGGATTAATATTGCCGATTATACTTATAACTATGGTAAAGAAAAAGTTATTATGAGACGAGGTGAAGCAGGTTCTGGAAATCCAGAAATTGTTCTTGGAGCAAAAACAAATGATTTAATTGTTAGACTTAAATTACAAGGTGATGAAAATACAGTTTCTGAATTTCAAGATATTCATATTCCATTACAAAATGATATTGAAGGTAAAAATTATGAAAATTTTAAAAATACAAATCCAGATACTATATCTTTTAATAACAACAATAACAATAATAATAATTATAAAGAACTTTTAAAACATAAAATTGGAGATAATGATGTAGATTTCCCAACAATTCAATATATTTCAAATAATGAAGATGATAATAATAAATTTTTTTCTATGATATCAGGTAATACATTAAATGATACTATTGTTGAAAATTTTGAAGACCATGATGCTACTGAAGATCCCACACATACTGAAGAACCCAAAGCTAATGAAGCTAATGAAGCTAATGAAGCTGAAGCTAATGAACCTAATGAAGTTAATGAAGCTAATAAAGTTAATGAAGACCCCTCACCCACTGAACACTCAGAACATATATATTCTGAAGATAGTTATAATAGCGATACAACTGTTGGTCATTGTATTGTTAAAATGATACCTTTACAAAAATGGGTTAATATTATAGTTAGTGTTTATAACCAAGTTGTTGATATTTATATTGACGGTCAATTAGCATCAAGTTGTGTTTTAAAACGATTTCCAAAAATAAATACGAATGATGTTGAAATTACACCAGATGGTGGATTTTCAGGGATGATATCCAGAGTTACATTTACTAATGCAGCAATGACAATACAACAAGCAAAAAGTATTTATTATGCAGGCCCAATATTTAGTGAATCTTTATTTTCTATTATTCCCGAATGGGTATATTGGGGAATATTGATACTTATTATATTATCAATTGGCTTTTCATTTATGTAATATTTTATAAATTAATTTTTATCTATTTTTAATAAATTATTTTTTTATATTTTTAAGAATTAAATAGAATATTATTATAATAATATATATATAAATATTAATAATAAATTTATATTTTATTAAATTATAAATAATAAAATAATAAATAATCTTTTATAATATTAAATAATCTTTTATAATATTAATAATTAATAATTAATATTAAAAAAATGGCATCAAATAATAATTTAAATAAACAAATAAATAATTTGACAAGTACTAATACTACTGCTAATACTACTGCTAATACTACTGCTAATACTACTGCTAATACTACTGCTAATACTACTGCCAATACTACTGCTAATGTGACTAATAAAAATAATAACAATAATAACAATAATAACAATAATAACAATAATAATAGTAATAATAATAGTAATAATAGTAATAATAGTAATAATAGTAATAATAGTAATAATACTAATAATAGTAATAATAGTAATAATAGTAATAATAGTAATAATAGTAATAGTAATAATAATAGTAATAACAATAATAATAACAAAAATAATAATAAAAATAATAATAAAAATAATAATACTAATATTATTACAGAAGGTATAAATAATATTGGTAATAGTATTACAAATATTAAAAATAAAATTATGGGAAATAATGGAAATGATAATGTAAATAATAAAACAAATAAAAATGCAAAAAACAATGAAACAAATAAAAATGAAAAAAACAATGAAAAAAAGGGTAAAAATACAATAGTTGTTACTGAAAGTGAAAGTATATGGGATATTGTTTTAAAAGTAGTTATTATGATTATAGTATTAACATTAATATTTTATGTTGCCAGATATCTTCTTAACAAATATGTATCAAGTGCTAAAGAAACCCCTTATTTATTAGATGGTTCTAAAAATGCTAAACACGCTTTAGTTATTTCACAAGATGTTAATAGTGTCAATTATATACCAATTAATAAATCAGAAGGTAAAGATGGTATTCAATTTACATATGGTTTCTGGTTTTTAGTTGATGGTTTTGATTATAAAAAAGGAGAATGGAAACATATTTTTCATAAAGGTAATGCTTCAAGTTATCCTAATAGAGCTCCTGGTGTATGGATACATCCTGATAGAAATGCTATAAGAGTATATATGAATACATTAGAAAATATATTAGAATATGCTGATATAGAAAATATACCTGTTCGTAAATGGATGTATATGAATATAATTGTAAATAATAAAAATTTAGACTTATATATTAACGGTTATTTAAAAATAAGAAAAGAATTAAGTTCATTACCTAAACAAAATGATGATGATTTTTGGGTAAGTATGTTTGGAGGTTTTGAAGGTTATATTTCTAATATAAGATATTATTCTCATGCAATTGATTTTAATGAAATTAATAGTATGATTAAAGCAGGTCCAAGTATTAATAACTGTATTAATACTGGTGAAATACCACCTTATCTTGATGATGATTGGTGGTTTGATTATAACATTTAACTATCTTTTTTGAAAAAAGATAACAAAAACTAAAAATTAAAAATAAAAAATTAGTTAAATAGGTTTTAGTTAAATAGGCGGTTCAATTTTTTTTTGTATTTTTTCAATTTGTTTTTTTACATCAATTGTTTTATCATATTTATAAAACTCTAATTCAGCTTTAAATTTAATCATTTCCGTTTCTGACATAAATATATGGTCTGTATTATAAAATTCTTCCAAATCCATCAATGCTCTAATTGTAATTTCATTATTACTTTTAAAATACTGTTCTCTTGACATACTACCACCAAAGTATTTATATATTAATTCTAATACAGTAGCAACGCGAAACCATTGAGAATTATTATTTCTATATTTATATAACATACGTGTCATTATTAAAAGTGAATAAGGAGTTATTTTACCATAAAAACCTCGGTCACTGTATTTTTTACTTTCATCTAATATTTCATAAAATGTTGAATAATTAGTTAATTTTTTTTCAGGTAAAAGAGGAACATCACTACCACGAACACCCATTTTTTTATCAAGTATTTCAGTATCAAAATCTACATCAATCCATTCTCCTATTTTATTAAAAATACTATCTGGATTTGATTTTAACATTTTTTTTGTTTTAGGTTTATAAGATTTTTTTTCAGAATCAACTATTGAACCACGAAACGTATTAAATAAATTAGCAAGATTTACCCCTACAAAAAAACTACCCTGTGTTCTTTTCATATTTTGTAATATTTCTTCATTTATTAAAGGTGAGAAAACATATCCATATACATCTGGATTTTCTTTAGGAGGATTTTCCTTTTTTTCTTTTTCTTCTTTTTTTACATTATTTTGATAATCTTTATATTTTGTAGTATTCATCATCGAAGGGTATTTATCTAATTTACTTGTTTTTTTAGTTTTAGTATCATTTTTCTCACTATTTTTATTATTAGAATTCTTTAATCCTTGTTTTTTCATCATATCAGATATTATTTTTGGTGTTTTTTTACCTTGTTCTTTAGAAATTTGAACCATTTGATCTAATGTAATACCTTGTTCTAATAAAGCATTTATCTGTTCTTCTGTTAAATTATCTAAATCTAATTGTGGTTTAGCGTTGGCTTCTAAAGTTGAATTTTTTTTTTTTTTAGGTTTGAATTTAATACCCTTCATTTTATTTTAATAATATTAATTAATATAAAAACTTTATTTAAGACTTTATTTAATACTTTATTTAATACTTTATTTTTTCTTTATTCTTTATTCTTCTATATATTATTTATATATATATTCTTTCTATATAATATATAATATAATTAAAAAATAATTATTAATTAATAAAAAATAATTATTAATAATAACTAATAGAATTTTAATTAATAAAAAAAATGAATACGGCATTCTGGGGTTCAAGTGGATGGACTTTTTTACATACTCTAACATTTATATATCCTAAAAATCCATCTTATCCTGATAAAGTTAAAATGGAAAATTTTATGAATTCAATTTCTTATATACTACCTTGTAAATATTGTCGTGATAGTTTTTTAAAATATACTATATCTTTACCTATTCGCGATTTTTTAGATGATAGAGACAAACTCATAGAATGGTTATATAAAATACATAATAAAGTGAATAAAA
>Ga0213861_10002331_pt1 | contig 16382 bp, 16 predicted proteins | sample PICome_4_FD_160110 | JGI IMG/M metagenome (GOLD analysis project Ga0213861, IMG submission 160110) | Coastal seawater microbial communities near Pivers Island, North Carolina, United States - PICO131 | ecosystem: Environmental > Aquatic > Marine > Coastal | place: USA: North Carolina... | reverse complement strand
TCGATGGCCGTGCTGCATTCAGCACCTGGGCCTACCGGATCGCAACTAATGCCTCGTTGGATGAACTCCGCAAACGCAACCGGCGCCCGTCGCTGCAATCGATCCGAGTAGGAGAAGATGAAGGCGGCGAGTCAGAACAGGCAGACCCAATGGCGGCGAAGCGCATCGAAGTCATTGCTGACCGCCTTGCCATCGACGCAGCGCTCGGCGATCTCAGCGACGACTTCAAGGCAGCCGTTGTGCTTCGCGATGTCGCTGATCTTAACTACGATGAAATTGCAGACATCCTTGACGTCCCCGTTGGCACGGTGAAGTCACGAATTGCTCGTGGACGGTCCGTACTCACAGACAGCCTGCGTGTCCCAGACCTCCTCACCGAATCGCAAATTGAGCCAGCAGCATCTAGAGAATTTTCTGATCCTGGGAACCAGCGCCACATCTTTGAACGTCCAACTGATTCGATATGAACGACGACCTGATCAATCTGGCGAGCGCGTATCTCGATGGCGACACCACTGCCACCGAACGCGCCCAGATCGAGACTGACCCCGAATTGCTCGCCCAAGTCGATCGTCTTCGTCAGGTTCGCGCTGTCCTCAGTGACGTAGAGGCCGCCCCGATTTCGGTTCGCGAACGGCACCTAGCGGGGGCACTTGAGGCGTGGGACCGGTTGCCCTCCTCAGAGAAAATAGGCGACACGACTCCAGTCGGCGCCGATGCCGCCGGTGCCGCCGGTGGTGCCTCAATTACTGCCCCCACATCGCTGAACGATCGACGTGCACAACGCAAGCCAGTAAGCACACGGGTGCTCACCGTCGCTGCTGCGATCGTTGTATTCGCTGGCGCTGGCGTCATCGTGCGCAACGCAGTCAACACAAGCGAGACAAATAACAGCACGGCAAGCGAAAGCGCAGACACTGGCCCCAGCTTCGATCAGACAGTGTCTTCAGAATTCGAGAGTGGGCCAGAAGCTGCGGCTGCAGAAACGTTCGACCAATTTGACGAGTCCACCGTCGACGTCGCTGTTGGAGCAGTCCCAGCAAGCGCATCTGATGAGATTCAAGGTGGCCCCGAGGAGGCACCGGCCGACACGAACCTTGAGATTCTGAGCAGCGATGCCGAACTCGCCAACTTTGCTAACGCCAAGGTTATTTCGCGCACCTTGGCCCAAGAAGAAATTCAACCCGACGCGGCTGATGCAGAAGTAGCCCCAGACACGACGCTGCCGCCTCCGGTTGACCTTTGCGGCCTCATTGACGAATTTGTGGGCTTCGCGCTCTGGGCGACACCGGGAGCCATCAGCGACCCTATTGCTGTAGGTATCAACAATTCCCGTGCAGAAGCAGTTGCCTATAACGACAAGAGCTGCACCGTCATTTCGCGTACACCTTTACCCCTGCCCTAAGAGGCGTCCTTAAATTTCAGCTCCCGTTCCGACCGTTGCGTCGGCTTCATGAGGACTCTCTTAGTGCTCGCGGCTAACCTGACAGCACTATGCCAGCCAATCCGCTGACCGATCCAAACTGGGCCAACGACACCACCGACACCGTTGTGCGGCTCGTCGGCAACATCCGTGATAAGACCACCACCCCGCTGGTCTATGCAGCACGGGGCTTGGTTTTCGGGATCATCGCCGTCCTGCTCGGCGTTTTCGCAGTAGTCATCACACTCGTCATGGTCACTAGAGGTGCGCACGAGGTGCTGAACAACTGGTTTAGTCGCGATCAATCGGTCTACCTGAGTTATCTCGCAGTAGGAACAATCTTGAGCCTCATCGGGTTGTGGTTGTTCCGGAAGCGCAACGCAAACGCTTCCTGAATCCAATCCTCGGTCACTCTCCCGGAAGACTTCATGTCCACGCCCGAACCATCTGATATCCGCGACGTAATCATTATCGGCTCTGGCCCCGCTGGGCTCACTGCTGCGATCTACACCGCCCGAGCTTCGCTGGCGCCGCTGATGATCGAAGGCGAGCCATCGAGCACGAGCGATCAGCCAGGTGGGCAGTTGATGCTTACGACTGAGGTTGAAAACTTCCCCGGGTTCCGTGACGGCATTATGGGTCCCGACTTGATGGCTGAAATGCGTGCTCAAGCCGAACGTTTTGGCACTGAAATCATCACCGACAAGGCGACAGACGTCGACCTCAGTGTCCGCCCGTTCAAGGTAAGCGTGCGCGATCAGGACTACTACGGTCACTCGGTCATCGTCAGCACTGGCGCACAGTCGCTCATGCTCGGCCTTCCAGAGGAGGAGCGTCTTCTCGGGTACGGCCTTTCGACATGCGCGACGTGCGACGGCTTTTTCTTCCGCGGGCACGACATCGCAGTCGTCGGTGGCGGTGACTCTGCGCTTGAAGAAGCCTCTTTCCTCACAAAGTTTGCTAACACAGTGACTCTGATCGTGCGTCGAGACGAGCTTCGAGCATCAAAAATCATGCAAGACCGGGCGCACGCCAACCCGAAGATCAAGTTCCTGTGGAACTCACAAGTCAGCGCGATTCGCGGAGATGACAAGGTGTCTGGTCTCGAGATTACTCACTCCCTAACGGGTGAAGCGAGCGAATTACCAGTCACAGGATTGTTCGTCGCCATCGGACATAAGCCGAATACCGACATCTTCCGTGGCAAACTTGCCATGGATGAATCAACCGGATACCTGCACACCAAGCCCGACTCGACTTATACCGACGTTGATGGGGTCTTCGCCTGTGGGGACGTGCAGGATTCGATCTACCGTCAGGCCATCACGGCCGCAGGCTCGGGCTGCATGGCCGCAATCGACGCCGAACGTTGGCTTGAGGCAACTCAGGACTAACGAGCAGGAATATCCGGCCCAACTGCCAGGTTGTAAGCGCCTAGACACGCATGCTCTCATGTCGTGCAAACATCGAGAACTTCGGGTAGGACCCGCAATTTGAAAGGATGCCCATCATGGCAAACGGAATCACCAATCTCTCAACGAGCACATTTGACGAGGCCGTTGGAGCATCCGAAGTCCCTGTTATCGTTGATTTCTGGGCAGAATGGTGCGGACCATGCAAGCAGATTGCGCCGATTCTCGAAGAGATCAGCGCCGAACACGGTGACAACATTGCCGTCACCAAGTTGAATGTGGACGACAACCCCGATCTCGCCATGAAGTTTAATGTCATGAGTATTCCGACGCTTCTTGTGTTCAAGGGTGGCGAGGTCGAAAAGCGTCTCGTCGGCGCCAAGAGTAAAGGTGCCCTTTTACAGGAGTTGCAGGAATTTCTTCCAACGGAGTGACGCCGTTCCCGCTCCAGCGGGGCCAACGTGGCGAACCAATTCGAGACTTACAGCGCCGCCTCAGTGCTGCCGGGCATAGCCCAGTTTGTGCTGAGGCTGGATCGTTTTGCTCGTCCACTGAGGAAGCCCTTCAGCAGTTCCAAGAAGTGCGTGGCCTGAACGTCAGCGGTATCTGCGATGAGCAATCGTGGTTGGCGCTCGTCGAAGCAGGTTGGAAACTTGGCGACCGTCTTCTTGTGCTTAGTGCGCCCCAGCTCAGGGGTGATGACATCGAAAAACTGCAACACGCACTCAACCATGTTGGATTTGACTGCGGTCGGCCAGACGGTATTTTGGGGCCTGCAACAATCCGTGCGCTGACGGACTTTCAGCGGAACAGTGGGCTGAATGCGGACGGCGTCTGTGGACGTAAGACCGTCCAGACGCTGGATGTCTTGAGCCGTCAAAGTGGATCTGGCCCCGGGGTAGCGTCGATTCGGGAACTTGAGTCAGTCCGCCACACCACCTCGCTGCGAACATTACGAATCGTCGTTGGACAGTTCGGTGGGCTTAGCTCGATTGGACGCTCAGTAGCTCGGGCTTTGCGTCAACAAGGTGCCTCAGTGATGTCAACGGATGAGTACGACGCGGCCGCCCAGGCTGCTGCGGCGAACAGATTTGATGCGACGATCTACATAGGTTTTGAAGCCAGTTCAAAGATGCGTGCTGACGTCTCCTATTTTGCCGTACCTTCGTTCGAGTCCGTTGGTGGCCGATCGCTCGGCTCGCACCTGGTCCGCGAACTCAATGGGCTCCTACCGATTTCACCTACGCTGCGCGGAATGCGACTGCCTGTTCTACGTGAAACGCGAATGCCGGCAGTTCTGTGTTCCGTTGGTCCAGTTCGTGATGTCGTCGACGCCACGGGTGCGCTGACCATTGCCGTCGTCGATGCAGCTCGTAAGTGGGCGGACGCGCCACTACCGGTTCCATCTAACTGAAAGTAGTTCGGAATATCCTGCGCACATAGAGTGTTTATCCACAGTTTTCCTCACAGCATGTGTGTATTTCTCGACTCAAGCCTTATGAACCGAGCACCTTGTGTGGTTTTACAACACGAGTAAACGCTCAAAGTGGTTAAAAGTTGAACTTTACCCGTCAACCATGAACTTCATCCTCAACCTGGGGATGAAGTGTGGATAAATTACATGCATAGTATTTAAGTTGAGAGTTAAGTCCACTCAACCCGTCATTGCGCGATAGATCCGCTCCAGATCTTCCAAATCGGCAAAATCGATCGTGACGCGACCACGCTTAGACCCCATCGACACTGACACACGAGTGTCAAGACGATCTGCTAACAACTCCTCAAGCTCAAGAAGGCCTGGTGGACGGAGTTGTGTTGCTGGTGTAAGTCCAGCACCATCAATAGTTGCACCACCACCGCTTGGAGTTGACGAAGTGCCTGCGACATCAGCAACGGGTACGTCAACGCCACGAACGGCCTGCTCCGTAGCGCGCACGGTCCAACCTTCGGCCACTGCGGCCTGAGCAAGCATTTCCTGGCGTGCACGATCCGGTGTCCCGAGAAGTGCCCGAGCGTGACCAGCGGAGAGTTGCCCATCAGCAAGGAGACTTTGTACTGCCGGAGGCAGTCCAAGTAATCGAATCGTATTCGTGATTACAGAACGACTCTTTCCAACGCGTGTAGCAACTTGGTCGTGAGTCATCTCAAAGTCTTCGATTAACTGCTGGAAAGCAGCGGCTTCCTCCAACGGCGTGAGATCTTGACGATGGAGGTTTTCCACCAATGCTTGCTCAACTGAACTCAAGTCATCAGTGGTTCGAATGATGGCCGGAATAGTCGTCAGACCTGCACGCTGCGCAGCCCGCCAACGCCGTTCACCGGCAATGAGCTCATATTCGCCGTCGTCTTTTGGTCGCACGAGGATGGGCTGCAGCACCCCCATCTCTGAAATTGACGCAGCGAGTTCCACCAAGCCCTCTTCAGCGAAATGCACGCGAGGTTGATTTGGGTTCGGCGAGACCGATGCTGTCGGCACTTCCACCAACGAAGCGCCGTCACCACCATCAGCAACTTCACTTGCTGGAATGAGAGATCCTAGGCCCTTTCCAAGTCCACTACGGCGTGACATTGGCGTGCACCTCCTCGGCGGCGTCGCGATATGCGATCGCGCCACGTGAGCGGGGGTCAAATGTAGTGATCGGCTGGCCGAACGATGGTGCCTCAGACAATCGGACGCTCCGCGGAATCACACTGCGTAGAACCTTTTCGCCAAAGTGCTCACGTACCTCTGTGACAACTTGTCCTGCGAGCTTTGTTCGTGCGTCGTACATCACGCAAAGGATCGTGCTCAAGTCAAGCGTCGGGTTCAAGTTCCGTTTTACTAAGTCGACGTTCCGAAGTAACTGTCCAAGTCCCTCGAGAGCGTAATACTCACACTGGATTGGCACGAGGACCTCGTTAGCCGCAGAAAGACCATTCACCGTAAGCAGGCCTAGTGATGGGGGACAGTCGATCAACACATAGTCGTAATCATCGATCACAGCATCAATCGCTCGCTTTAGTCGCTGCTCACGACTAAACGCTGGAACCAACTCGATCTCCGCACCAGCTAAGTCAAGTGACGCCGGCGCCACGAAAAGCCCCTTCACATCAGTCGGCTCTACAACGTTGTCGAGTGATTCCTCATGCATCAAAACGTGATACATCGACAGTTCGAGTCCACGATTCTCGATCCCGAGTCCTGTAGACGCATTTCCCTGCGGGTCAAGGTCAATTAAAAGCGTCCGTAAGCCCATTTCCGCTAGTGCCGCACCAAGGTTTACGGTGGTCGTAGTTTTACCGACGCCCCCTTTCTGATTCGCAACCGCCAAAATCCGCGGAAGCTCCTTGTTGGACGCTGACGGCGTGGCTTCGAGTGTCCCATCAGGCGTAATCAACCCAGCAGACTCAACTGATGGCTTATTTGATTCTGCGGGGAAGTCCCCAGTGTCCGACACACATACTCCAGACGACGATGGCGAGCATCACATGACGTGCTCGCAGGACCAGCATACTTTGCACGATCCACACCCGCGATACAAGTATTTCCACTCGATCTCTCAGTTAAAGTGCTCAACGATCAGAAACTGGGCGCTCATTGTTTCACGTGAAACGTCCGACAACAATCACCTCAGACATCAAGGTGAGTCTCAACTCCGTCGACAGGGTCGGTGTTCCACATGAAACATCCCTCAACTCAACTCACAACATTGAAAGTTGGGTCTAGGGTTAACTGCACCAACTTGACTCTACGAGTCGGAAGCAATTCACGTCAGGGCACAGATTCAGATCGATAGTCCCTCAAAGTTGGCTAATTGGCGGAATCACTCGGCCTGCGTCCCAACGGTAAAGCGCACCACGCGCTGGTCAGACGGTGTTCTAAGCACATCAAGCTCACTGAGTAATTCGGGATCCCAGCGATCTTCGCTCGGTGGCTCACTGATGACAATGACACCACCCGGACGAACACAAGCCACAGCAGCCCGTAAGGTAAATTCAGGAGGCCCGAAACCTCGAGCGATCGCGCTATCAAAGTCAACGTGGCCTGCCTGAATCGCTTCGCTAACATCGGCCGCCATCACTGTGGTGTGTCTGTCAAGATTTAGACGTCGGACCATTTGTTCAAGGAAGTCGGTGCGCTTCGTCCTTCGATCGAGCAGGGTTAATTGCAGGTCCGGTCGATCAGTAGCGACCACCAAGCCAGGAACACCGCCCCCGGCACCCAAATCGATTACAGAACCAGTAACACCGTCGAGGGCTGCGACGAACGCTCGGGCGTGCTCGACAACCTCCGGGATAGGCCAATCCCCTAAAAAGCCGAGGCGCTGGGAACGTTCCAGCGCCTCGTACAGATTCTTTTCTACCTCGTCACCCCGAGTTAAATAACTCACAGCGCCGAGTATGTCAGGTAGTCCGGCCCAATCAGGCGGGTTGAACGATGACTCGGCGATATGGCTCTTCGCCCGACGACGAACTCACGACACCCTCCTCATCATTGAGCGCATCGTGGATGACTTTGCGGTCGGCCGACGTCATCGGCTCAAGTGAGCGCGCTGAGCCGCTGTCACGAACCTGTGCCGCAACGTCGGCGGCGAACTTTCCGAGTGCTATCGAACGACGCTCACGATAACCAGCGACATCGATCCGTAGCCGAGTCTCATGATCGCCAAGGCGACGCTGAGCAGCGACGCGCACTAGGTCCTGAACGGCGTTGAGTGTCCGGCCACCCGGGCCAACAAGAAGGCCGAGGTCATCTCCGTGCACCTTCACATCAAGCTCAGTGCCATCAACGGAGAGTTCAGACTTGCCGTTGGCACCGAACGCCGTCACGAGATCGTTCATGAATGCAACCGCAGCATCGCCCACTTCTTGGGGGGTCACGTTGGATTGTGGACGTTCTTCGTTGGTCATCTTCTTCTCCTGGCTGTTGTTCGTTCCATTGCGTCCGCCTCCGCCCCGCTGGCCTCGGGCGGATCGCTGGCGAGGTTCAGTCGCCTTGCTATCGGCTCTGCCGTTGGTATCTGCAGCGGAAACCTCTTGATTGGCTTCTCTGTTCGGTTTTGCCTGACTTGAGCCTGTTTTAACCTTGTCGTTGCTCGGCTTATCGCTCTTAGATCGGCGCTTTCGCTCCTGCTTTGGACGTGCCGGTGTCGGCTTGATACGAGCACGAAGTCGCGCTTGGCCGCGGGTACGACCGAACAGACCTGCCTTCGGTTCCTCGATTACGTCGAATTCAGCCTCATCAGCACCTACGCCCAATTGGTCAAGAGCGGCCTCGCGTGCCTCTTCGAGGGTCTTTCCGGTGATTTCCACCCATTCCATCAGTATTTCTTCTTTCTTCGACAGGCCACCGCTTTATGCAGTTGGCGCACGACTGGTTTTTTGGCGATTTCATCGACCGGCTTTATTGACGGTTCAGCGCTTCTTCTTATTCGACGATTTCGGACGCGATGACCGAGCCGCCTCGGCTTCCTTGCGCGTCGGCGTCGGCCGGCCCTTGCCGCCGCCTGAAGATGTCGGCTGACTCTTTGCGGGGGTCACTCGCTTATTGGTTACCGGCGACGGTTTTGCTGCACTGTCCTTGGCTTTGTTGCCCGCATTCTTTTCATTTTTCCCTTTGTCGGTGCCCTTAGCTCCACCGAGGTCACGCTTCGCCTGCGCAAGCATCCCGGTGGGTTCACCACTTTTCTTTGCTTCTTCTTTGGCCGCCTCGCCAGCACGTTGAGCCTGGCGGCCTAACGATTCGTCACCACCGTAAAACTTCTTAGTGATGTAGTACTGCTGCAGAATGCGGAGCAATGTTTGAAAGATGTAGTAGACGACCAGCGCCGATAGGAAGAAAATCTGGAAGACAGCGAAGAAGACAGGCAGGTACTGCATCAGCTTCTGCTGCGTCGGTGACATCGATGGGCTAATCGTCGCGCGAGCCGCCACCATCTTCTGTTGGGCGAAATACAACGCGCCGAGCCCCACAACCAGCAAGGCGTATATCAAACCCTCGCCAAGACCTTCGCCAATCGCCGTCGCAGCGGACTTGGAAAGATCGAGGCCGAACGACGGCATTTCAAATTCGCCATACAGAGACTGGTACAAATCAGACTCAACCGCTAAAAACCGGGGAATGAAACCAGGAGGTCCCTCCTGTAAACCATTGATCGCTCGCAACGTTGCCTCGGCGATCGGCCCGGAACCGTTTGCCTCCGAAGGGCGGTACACAAGGCCGCGCAGAATCCGGAACATGATGAGAAAGATCGGCATCTGTGCCACGATCGGCAAACAGGAAGCAGCTGGGTTGACCTTGTGCTCCTGATAGAGCTTCATCATCTCTTCGTTGAGCTTTTGGCGATCATTCCGATGCTCGTTTTGAAGCTTGCGCATTTCAGGCGCAAGCTTTTGCATTTCGAGCATGCCCTTAGTGCTTTTCAACGTCAGCGGCGTCGTGATCGCCATGACTACGACAGCGATTAAGGCAATCGCAAAGGTGTAATCGTTTGTGAGGCTGTAGAACCAGGCAAGTAGGCCAGCGGGAATTTCAAACATCTCAACCGCCTTTCTGAACGTGAGTCGTAGAAGGAGAGTGTGATGACATCGGTAAGCGATATTCAGGGACTGGATCGAAGCCCGATGGTCCAAACGGACGGCAACGTAATAAACGTCGCATGCTCAGCCAACCGCCTCGCCATGAACCATGAAGTTCCACAGCTTCTAGGGCATACGCCGAACATGACGGGAAGAAACGGCAAGGCGAAGGCTTACCTTCGCGCGCTCGCTGGTAAAAAATTATAAGTCTGGCAATACGTTGTGTGAGCCACGCAGGACGAGCACCTCGATGGCTGTGCAATTGTCCACATTTGTTGCGATTTAAGTGATCGTCGTCGACGTTTGGCAGATCCGTCGCATGAAATGCGGTCGTCTGCGTAGCAGTCATGGTTGGTCTCTGGCGTGCTGAGCTGCGACGAGGAGAGCAGCGACACGAATCTCCAGCTCTGCGAACGTTAGTTCGCTGAGTGGAGGGCGACCACCGAAAAGGAAAAGCCCGTTCGGAACGTCAGCATTCGAGAGAATGACGCGCAATCGGCGTCGGAGTCGGTTGCGCGTCACAGCATTTCCCAATGCGCGGCTAGCCGCAAAGGCCACTTGTGGCGGCGCGATAGTGGAGTCTGCAACAAAGGAGCACCACATGGGGGCACTCCGAACGCGGAGGCCGTCGCGCCGGAGGCGGACAAATGCGTCACGGTCACGAATGCGATCGATCAAGCTGATCGATTAGGCGGACAGACGAGCCCGGCCCTTGTCACGGCGGGACTTGAGAACCGCGCGGCCAGCACGAGTGCTCATGCGTGCACGAAATCCATGCTTGCGGTTCCGGCGGCGGTTATTAGGTTGAAATGTGCGCTTCACGACAATCTCTTTCGGACGTTACGAGCCAAGTTCCGCAAAGTGACTCCGACGAGACACCCAACGGGATGACCATACCGAGTCGCGGACCGACCAGACAATGCTACGACCCGATAGGTGCGACTCCCAACACTCAGCATTAACCATCGCGTATCTTGGCGGTGGCTGTTGATACACCGTGTTGCTGCGTCATCGATCCATTCGCATCCCACTGACCAGTTGTATGGGCCCATCTTGAACCGCATGTCGGGATCAAACGACATTGTTGTTATTTGTCCACAGGTTCGTCGACTGGCATAAAAGCCCTGTTCAAAGCCTGTTTTTCTTTATTTTTTTTGCGTGGCACCTAAGCTGCTATGGTCTCTCGACTGTCCCGAAACAACTGCCTTTCCACATCATGGGGATAAATGTGTGGACAGTTCACCACTACACCGGTCAGGAATATCTAATGAGTGATACCAGGTGAATGACGCCGACGACGTTTGGACGCAAGTCACATTGTTCTTGCGTTCCCAGCTTGCAGAATCCGTCTGGTTCTCAACATTTCAGGACGTAGTGCCACTCGATGCAGGCCCTGAAACCTTGCGATTGCTCGCTCCGAGTGCCTACGTCCGTGATCGAATTCTGACACGTTATTTGCCTCTCGTAACCGATGCGCTCGACGAGGCTGGTCAGGGTCATCGCACCATCGACATTGAAGTCGCGCCTAGCGACGCCGTCGCTGAGACGTTAGAGGGTGTCCAATCGGATCTGACAGTTGGTGCCGAGTTAGAGAACCACTCCGCACCTTTAGAATCGCAGCACCCAGGTTCTATCGATCCGACACATATTTCCGGCTCATCTTCTAACGATGGCAGGCTCGACGAAGCTGGTCTTAATCCGCGCTACACCTTCGACGATTTCGTTAAGGGAGCCTCCAACCAATTCGCACTAGCTGCTGCCTTGCGCGTCGCAGAAACGCCTGGTAGATCATATAATCCATTGTTCATATACGGTTCTGCGGGTCTAGGAAAAACCCACTTACTGCACGCCATTGGCCACTACGTTCGCGACAACTACCGGCATCACGAGGTGCGCTACGTGTCGACCGAGACGTTCATGAATGAGTATGTCGAAGCCATCCGCCAAAACACCACGAATGCACTTCGTCGTCGGTACCGCGACATAGACGTGTTGTTGATCGATGACATCCAGTTCATCGCAGGCAAGGAAGGCCTTCAAGAGGAATTTTTTCATACGTTCAACTCGCTTCACGGCGCAAACAAGCAAATCGTCATCAGTTCAGATCGCATGCCCGATGCGATCCCCACGCTTGAAGAGCGTCTTCGGGGTCGCTTCAAGTGGGGCCTCCTAACCGACATTCAGTTACCTGACCTCGAGACTCGTACAGCAATTTTACGGAACAAGGCAGAACGAGATCGCGTAGAGGTCCCCAACGAAACGCTTGACTTCATCGCAACCAACATTGCGACAAATATTCGCGAGTTAGAAGGTGCTCTCATTCGAGTGACTGCCTATGCAAGCTTGAACGGCCAGCCAATCACGACGGATCTAGCACAAACACAGCTTGCTGATCTCATGGTTGACACCAAGCCGAAACACCGTACGGACGAAGAGCTCCTTACCGAAATTGCCGGCATCCTCAAATTCGACGTAGATGCTCTTAAAGGGAAGAGCCGACAACGTCCGCTCGTAACCGCTAGACAAATCGCAATGTACGTCTTTCGCGAAACGACAGATCTCAGCTACCCCGCAATCGCACGACTTTTCGGCGGTCGCGACCACACAACGGTAATTCACGCTAACGAAAAAATTCAACGGCTTATGAGGGAACGTAAGCAAATCTACGACCAGGTCACCGATCTCCTACAACAGTTGAGAGCATGACCAAATTGAACGGAGACAAAGCCTTCGTGATCGCTCCACCGTCACCCAGGGCGCGAAGCCATCGATCCTGCGCGCGAATATCGGTGGACAACTTGCGATTGTCAGGGGACAGGCCACCCCGCAAGTTCTCCGGAAAATGGGGACAACCGCATGTTGTCCACTAGACAACAACTGTGTAAGCCGCAGCCTGTGTATCAGCAGTCCATCACATGTGAACGCTTAAATGCCCTCTACGCTGCAAGAACAAGCAGTTGTCCCCAATCCACAGCACCTACTACTTACATTATTCTTTGAAACATCCCTTCATGAGGAGAAGTGCCCACTGTGAAGTTTCGTTGTGAACGTGACGTCCTAGCTGACGCCCTGAGCTCGGCTGGTCGCGCAGCCACTAACCGCACCGGCACCCTCCCGGTCCTCGCAGGCATCCGGATGCAGGTAACTGGCGACACGCTGACGGTTACTGGAACGGATCTCGAGTTGACCATTCAGCTGACTATAGAAGTCGGAGGCGAACGTGATGGAGCTGCTGTCGTGCCGGCTCGCCTTGTCGGCGATATTGTCAAAGCGCTGCCCGCAGGAGCCGTTGAAATCGATCTCGTTGATTCGTCGTCGGCTGGTGATGGCGCGTCAGAGATGTCAATAAGTGCCGGTCGGTCACAATTCTCTGTGCGCCCACTCTCACTAGACGATTATCCGGCTCAGACGGAGCCGGCAACTGAAGCCGTGACTTTGCCTGCTGTTGCGATGTCCGATGCGCTCCGTCAGGTCGTTCGTGCTGCGTCAACTGATGATGCACGCGCTGTACTGACCGGCGTTCTACTCGCTGCTGAAGACGATGGGTTGCGGATGGTTGCAACCGACTCGTACCGACTGGCTGTTCGCGATCTCCCGGAGTCATCGATGCTGGGTTCCGGCCAAAAAGTGTTGATCCCAGGTCGTGCTTTATCTGAGCTGCAGCGTTTGATGGGTAGTGAAGAAAATCTCGTGGTGCGTCTCGGGGAACGCGAAGCAACCTTTGAGGCAGGATCTACTCGTTTGAGCACACGTCTAATTGAGGGCGAGTTTCCCAATTATCGGAACTTGCTCCCCTCGAACTACCCAAATTTGCTGACTATTAGCAAGCCGTCGCTCATTGAAGCGATCAGGCGAGTGAAGATTCTTGCCCAGGATTCAACACCAGTGCGGATGACGCTCGGCGGAGAGACAGTGCAACTCACTGCGATTACCCAGGACGTCGGCAACGCGGTTGAAGAAATTGATGCCTCGTACGAGGGAAGTGAAATGACTGTGGCGTTCAACCCTGACTATCTGCTTGCTGGTATCGATGCGATTGACGCTGACGACGTCACCTTGTCAACTATGGATCCAATGAAGCCGGCAGTACTACGCGGCGCTGGCCAGGATGATTATTTATATCTGCTGATGCCGGTCCGCGTCCCTTAACTGGTCAACCGGTATTTCTTGAGTCTGATCAGAGAGCTTGATCGTGGCGTACTCTTTGTTGCGTGATTGTCGAACACCTAGAGCTAATTGACTTTCGCAATTACGTTTCAGGATCATTTGACCTGACGTCAGGAACGACCGCCATCATTGGTGGAAACGGCCACGGCAAAACCAATCTCGCCGAATCACTTGCCTATCTCGCCACATTGTCAAGCTTTCGTGGTGCTCCTAACGACGCCTTAGTTCGAGCAGGTGCAGAACAAGCAGTTATTCGTGCAACGATTCGACACGATGACGGGCAAACGACGCTGATTGAAGCAGAACTTGTAGCTGCCGGGCGCAATCGTGTGCAGGTCAATAAGCAAAAGCTCGTAAGGGTGCGCGATCTACTGGGATCAGTGCGCGTCACAGTTTTTTCACCTGATGACCTCACTTTGATTAAAGGCGGGCCAGGCGACCGACGTCGATACTTGGACGACACGCTTGTCGCACTCGCCACGAAATACGACGCTGTACGTCTCGAGGTTGATCGCATTTTAAAACAGCGAAATTCGCTTCTCAAGCAAGCTGCAGGTCACTTGACGAGTGAAATCGCAACGACTCTCGACGTGTGGGATCAAAAGTTTGCTGAAATCGCCGACCAATTCGGTTACGCACGAGCAACGCTTGTCGCACGCATCACTCCCATGGTGCAGGACGCCTACGAGCACTTGGCTGGGATCGAGACTCCAGTTGAGTTGACCTATGAACCAGATTGGCGCCGAATTGGCCTGGCAACTGCTCTAGAGAAGGCCCGAAACATGGACGTTCGACGTGGAGTCTCGACGGTAGGACCGCACCGAGATGAGTTGAACTTTAGAATTAACGGTTTACCCAGTCGGACACATGCCTCACAAGGCGAACAGCGGACCCTCGCGCTGGCCCTTCGGCTCGCAGCACATCAACTAGTTACCGAACGGACAGGGACGGCTCCGGTTCTTGTACTTGACGATGTGCTGTCAGAGCTCGACGAAAGACGGACTACGGCACTGCTTCAACACATCCCGCTCGGGCAAGTGATCATTACAACCGCTACTGAACTTCCACCTGCCGCTAAAACTGATCGGATCCTACGCATTGAGGCTGGCTGTGTTTCAGGAGATACAGCGGGTTAACGGTTCTAAAAATCCTACGACTCGAACAGCCGAGTATCTTTGTAGGTAATGGCCGAACCAGTACCAATCACTGCCGCCCTCGATGGGATCATGAAATCACTGCGAGGTACCGATCGGATACAAATCGGCGGCGTTTTTGGTAGGTGGGCTGATGCTGTCGGAGAGAACGTTGCGGCCCACGTACGGCCGGTTCGATTGGACCAAGCGATTTTGCTTGTCGAAGCAGACGACTCGGCCTGGGCAACACAGGTGAAGTTCTTGTCCGGAACAATTATTGCACGTCTCGCCGAGGTCGCGAACGTAGAGATCGACCACATTGACGTACGGGTAGCTCGAACGCACTGAATGATATTTTGATGATCAATTTCACCGATGTAACACCGATGATTTGAAAAGAAGCCAGGTGCTTTGTAGTGGGCTCAGCAAACCCGAAAATCAGGGTCAAAGTTGCGGGAACATGTGTTCTGAAAGCACGACGAATTGCTCCAACTGATCCCCAACTCTCAAACACCCCTCCGGTACACTAAAAGCCGCTTACAAAAGGGGTTTACGGCTGATCTGATGTATCAGGTCTGACCGCATAATCGCCTAAAAATCACGGCGCAGTGCGCCATGTCCACAACGACGACAACATCGAGGTAAGAGTGTCCAACGGCACCGCTGAATCACCCGCTGAACAGGTTCCCGAAAAACCTGCGAAAGCACCTGTCAAGAAAAAGTCTCCAGGGAAGCCTGGTGACTACAACGCCGCACAAATTCAAGTGCTGGAAGGCCTCGACCCAGTTCGTAAACGGCCGGGCATGTACATCGGCTCAACAGGCCTCCAAGGCCTCCATCATCTAATTTGGGAAGTCGTTGACAACTCGGTTGACGAAGCCATGGCCGGCCACTGTGAAAAAATCACCATCACTTTGCTTGCCGATGGTGGCTGTCGTGTTGATGACGACGGGCGCGGCGTCCCCGTGGATCCATATCCGTCTGGCGAACACAAGGGTAAGAGCGCTGCTGAGGTGGTTCTCACCGTTTTGCATGCCGGCGGCAAGTTCGGTGGTGAGGGTTATAAAGTCTCCGGCGGCCTACACGGCGTAGGCGTTTCAGTCGTCAACGCACTCTCTACCAAGCTTGTGATGCAGATTGACCGGGCCGGCAAACGACATGAGCAAACTTACCTTGACGGCGGAAAGCCCCAGGGCAAGATGGCAGTCGTCGGCGATACGCCGAAACGGGGTCGAAAAACCGGCACGTCAGTAACTTTTTATCCAGACCCCACCATTTTCCAGGCTGAGGGCGTCGAGTTTGTTGCGCGAACTGTACTCGAGCGTTTACAAACCATGGCCTTTTTGAATAAAGGCCTCACCATCGAGTTCAAAGATGAACGCGCTGAGCGTGAGCAAGAAGTCCTTTATCAGTACAAAGGCGGCCTCGTCGACTTTGTTAAACACCTCAACGCATCGAAGGAACCCCTTTTCTCTAAAGTCTGCCAATTCGAAGACGAAGATGAAGCAGAGGGAATGACCCTCGACATCGCAATGCAGTGGAACACCGGGTACCACGAAGGTGTCCATGGCTACGCGAACAACATTTCCACCACCGAAGGTGGCATGCACGTCGAGGGTTTCAAGACAGCTCTTACTTCTGCGGTCAACAAGTACGGCAAAGAGAAAAACCTCATCAAAGAAAAAGATC
>Ga0213861_10002326_pt1 | contig 16406 bp, 16 predicted proteins | sample PICome_4_FD_160110 | JGI IMG/M metagenome (GOLD analysis project Ga0213861, IMG submission 160110) | Coastal seawater microbial communities near Pivers Island, North Carolina, United States - PICO131 | ecosystem: Environmental > Aquatic > Marine > Coastal | place: USA: North Carolina... | reverse complement strand
CTAAATCTGCAACAATAATTCCTACGGTTCCAGTTGCCGAACTACCGCCAGCCAAATTAACTGAAAGCGTCTGTGAATGTGTGCGAGGGCTAAGCGCAGGCGCTCGAGCACTAATACCTTTCCAAGCCACAGTATAGCTGGTAAACAAAATACCTCGATCCGGATTCGTCGGTAGTAAACTGGTATCCGTAATGGTTATTGCAAACGTGGCGGTATCAGTAGTGATGAATGAATCAAGCGTAATCTCATCAACACGCGGATCTATTGTACAAGTTATACCCGAAGCATCTATACTAAACTCTTCTGAGGACAATACAGCAAATAAATTTAATCCAGTTGTGCCAGCTGTAAACCCAGTTACCCCGGCAGAACCACTGCTTGTTGTTGAGCTCCCTGGGCTACAGGCGCTCAGCAACAGCGACAAAGCTAACGTTGTAAAAAATCCACGCATCGGGTTTTCCTCCTTAAAGGTAAGAATCAGGCGACAAACGGTCAAACTAATATTCTTGAATGTATTGAAGGCCTTATTATAAAGTGTTTGAGCAACTTCTTAAACATAGAATACAATCTAATGGAAAATACCAGAAAAATGAAGCGATAGGTTAAATTCACGACATCTTTCTCGTCATTTTTCTTTTATGAACCGATACACCGTATACTTTCTATTCATCTGTGCCGATAATTAGCTATTAGTTTAATGCAGATCTTTCTCACGCCAAGCTGTTTCACCCTCAGCCGTTGTCTATTGCTACTTACATTCTTCCTGCCCGTGCAAATTTTCGCACTTTCAGCAGAAATAAGCTTCAGTTCTAAAAAAACAGGTGCATCACCCCAATTAACTTATGAAACTGAGTTTACCTGCTCCGATAAAATTTACATTCTATTACAAACTCAAGGCTTAAGTATTGGGATCCATAACATTGAATTGCATTGGATAAACCCTCTAAATAAACGACAGGAGCTTACAAAATTCGATGCATATGTTAGCGACGATAAGCAGTTAATATGGGCATGGCTAAGATTACAGGCTCCTAGTAATTCACAAGTGATTCGAGCATTTGACCCCTCTTTTGGGATGCGCGATTTCATCGGCTTATGGAGAGTCAAAATCCATATTGACGGTAAACTTCTGAGTACGGAAAAGTTTGATGTCCTTTGTTAGATGTAACTAGCCCGTTACATTATCACGAATATAAACCGGTAGTCCTTGATTGAACTGACTAACTTCGCCCCGTTCAAATTGAGGAATAGACAGTGCAAGAATATCATCTGCAAGCGGCGTAGCATTTACATCCCCCCGACTGCTCTCTTCGTAAGTGAGTTCGATCAATTCTTCATAAACTCGCCATCCATTACCAATCGGTATGGTGTCATCCTGTATTTGCAATTCCCCGGGGGGAATAAGCTGTTCCGCACCTAACGACACAACATTACCATTCGTAACTTTAAAACTCGCGGTATAAACCTGATTCATCCGTGCATCAAGTGCCACAACAACGTTACCTTCGCAGCGTCGAGCTAAAGCCGCTAGTGAAGAAATACCACGAAGTGGCACTCCGCTTGAAAATGATAATCCCTGTGCAACACCTGCACCAATTCGCAGTCCTGTGAATGAACCAGGACCGCGATCGAATGCAATGCCATCAAGATCGCTTAATTCAATAGCTGCCTCCAGCAGAAGTTCATTAATCATCGGCAATAACACCCTCGAGTGACTATTCGAAAGATCCGTGAGTCGTTGTGTAACACGACCATCGACTAACAGAGCTACTGAGCATAGTTCCGTAACCGTATCAATTGCGAGAATATTCATGGTTTCACCAAAAACGTAGACAAAAATCGACCAACCGCTTCCAATCGAGTCGTTCGCCTCATCGGTGGCAATGCATTTAAGAACTTCTGTCCATAGCTTTTCGTTCGTATTCGGGGATCACAAATCATTAAAACACCAAAGTCGAGCTCATCCCTAATTAATCTTCCTACTCCTTGCTTTAACGTCAAAATTGCTTGAGGTAACTGATACTCATAAAATGAATTGCCACCATTGTCCTCAATATGTTTTAGGCGTGCCTTATTGACCGGATCGAATGGAGATGCGAACGGTAATTTATCTATAACCACGCAGATCAAAGCATCACCTTTTACATCAACCCCTTCCCAAAAACTGCTGGTACCGAGAAGAACGGCCCTATCGGTTTTATGAAAACGTTCTATCAATTTATGTTTTGGCGCTTCGCCCTGAATCACCAATGGATATTTTTCTAACTCCGCTAGGATTTCCCGAACCTCGTGTAGCACTCGATAGCTTGTAAATAGTAAAAAACAATGTCCATCCGTTAATTCCAGCACGGGTAACACCTGTTTAACCATCTCCTCCGAAAATCGAGAATTTGATGGATCCGGTAATCCATCAGGAACATACATCAAAGATCGAGACCTATAATCGTAAGGACTACCCCACTGCATTACTTCCGTATCGTCGAGCCCCATTCGCTGACAATAGTGGGCTCCATCATCTTCAGAGGTTAACGTTGCCGAGGTGAATACCATCGCTAAGTCTTCACTTAGCAGGTTCTTGCGAATCTGATCCGATACGGTTACAGGCGTCGCCTGCAGGCGCAATGACCGACGTGTCGATTCGTACCAATACACGATTCCACGCTCGTCTGGAAATGCAAAACGTTGAAGGTTTGAAAGAAGATCAACAGTGCGCTGATAAACCGACGCAAGGTTCTCGCCAGAAACAGATGCGCTTTCTAACAATGACGATAGTGCACCTAGTTGTGTGATAAGGGCGTCCCTCGAATCAAGGTATGCCGGCATATTTTCCAACTCCTCTAGCTCTCCTCGATCCTTCGAGGCAATCGCCAACAGCAAAACCCGAAGGGCTTTTTCCACTTCATCCAACGTTTCTGATAAAGGTACACCACTCTTATCGGCAGCCTCAGCAATTCTAATTTCTCGGCAAAGTGCCGTAACCTGTGCAGTGCTAAACCCAAACCCAAAAAATTGTGCGGCTATTTCCGGAAGCAAATGCGCTTCATCAAAAATTACACCGTCATAATCGGGTAATACTTCACCAAAGCCTTCTCCCTTAATAGCCATGTCAGAAAAAAATAAATGGTGATTTACGACAACTAAATCCGCTTTAGTTGCGCGCTTTCGGGCGGCATAGACATGACATTTTGAAAAGTGATCACATTTTTGACCCAGGCAGTTGTCTGAGGTTGATGTCACTTCGGGCCATACGCCGGAGTCATCAGAAATTTGAGTTAATTCACTTATATCTCCCGCGGTTGTGTGTTTAGCCCATTCCTGAATTTTTTGCCAATCTGTCACATCGTTCGGCTGTTTAAATAACATGCCATCTGATCGCCCTAACCTCAGTAAGCAAAGATAGTTAGCGCGACCTTTTAAACGCTCAAAGCTGCAGGGTATTCCTAATACATCTCGAACGGAAGGAAGATCCTTTATGAACAGTTGATCTTGAAGATGCTTGGTTCCTGTGGATATAATGATCTTTTTCCCACTTTGTATTGCAGGAACGAGATATGCAAACGTCTTTCCAGTGCCAGTGCCCGATTCGGCAACTAGTGTAGAACGTGTATTAATTGCATTCTCCACCTGAAATGCCATTTCTTGCTGAGCCAGACGCGCATTAAAACCGTTCCACTTTTGGGAAAAGACGCCCTCTTTCGATAATGCAATAGCACTCGGGCTATTCAGCATTGAGGTTCGTAATACGCTGCAAACAACGCTCTAGGCCGTCTTTCCAGGTTGGTATTGCAAGGGAAAAATCTGCTTCAATTTTACTTTTATCTAATACGGAATAGGCAGGCCGTTTAGCCGGTGTTGGAAACTCGGTAGTTTTTACCGGAACTATATTAACATGCAGTTTCGAGCGATCCATAATGGCACAAGTAAAGTCGTACCAAGTAGTACTGCCTGTATTCCCCAGATGATAAATAGCCGATTGATCAAACACATTTACATCAATTTTTTGCAGCATGTCTTTGGTCAATTGAGCAAGATCCCCTGCATATGTCGGACATCCAATCTGATCATTAACGACACGAAGCTCTGGTCGTTGATTCGCGAGTCTTAACATCGTAAGTAGGAAATTTTTCCCAAATTCCGAATACACCCAGCTGGTTCTTAGAATCAAATGGCGACAATCACTTTTTTGAATATTTTGCTCACCTAAAAGTTTGGAGCATCCGTAAACACTGTTCGGGTTGGTTTCATCTGACTCCCTGTACGGGGAACTACTCTCACCAGAAAACACGTAATCCGTCGAGTAATGAACTAATAGCCCATTTTTTTCTGCGAGAATTTGAGCGATAACACCTGGAGCAACCGCGTTGATAGCGTAGGCCTTATGTTGTTCGTTCTCAGCAAGATCTACTGCAGTATATGCTGCCGCATTGATAACCACATCGGGTCTTATTGAGCGCAACCTATCTTTGATTTGATCTACATCGACAAGATCTAACTCATCTCGTCCAACAGAAACAACGTTATAACCAGGCCAGTCGAGTGCCGATAGTGAGCGTCCAACTTGACCGTTACATCCTGTAATTAATAACGTTTTATTGTTAGCCAAAAACTAAGTCCCGAAATCGAATCGCATTTTTATCTTTTTCAGAAACGATAGCTGATGATATTGGCCATTCGACACCAATATCAGGGTCGTTCCACAAAATACCTGTGTCATCTTCTTTTTTATAAACATTAGTGCATTTATAGGTAACATCAGCATCTGTTAGCGAACAAAAACCATGCGCAAACCCCTCCGGAATATACAGTTGTTTTCCGTTATCTGCAGACAGTTCTATGCCGAGCCACTCACCATAAGTTGGGGAATCTGGTCGTATGTCCACAGCAACATCGAATATCGAACCGATAACAACCCTTACTAATTTCCCCTGCCATAGCGGATATTGAAAGTGAAGCCCGCGTAGCACGCCTTGTTGAGAACGCGAGTGATTGTCCTGCACAAATACGTCAGGTAAACCTGCGGCAGCAAACTTTTCTTTATGAAAGACTTCTGTAAAAAACCCACGATCATCACCAAACCGCGTAGGTTCAATTACAACTACTCCCGGTAATTTTGTTTCTAAGAATTTCATGTCTACTAGGATACCAGATCATCGAAGAATGACTTAATTTTATCCGTCCAACCGTTTTCACGAGGGCAATGGCGCTCCGCACCAGCCTGAGTTGTCTCCTGAAACTCCTCTAACAGTTCCTTTTGTCGCTTGTTAAGATTTACTGGAGTCTCCACTCGAATACGACAGAACAAATCCCCTTGAGCACCAGAACGAACATTCCTTACACCTTTACCGCGTAACCTAAACATCTTTTCAGTCTGTGTTTCCGCGGGAACTTTTAGATTCGCCCGACCATCAAGCGTAGGAATATGCAACTCCCCTCCTAAAACGGCCGTGACAAAACTAATCGGCATCTCACAATATAGATCATCACCGTCGCGGGTGAATATGGAATGTTCACGAAGCCTGACTTGCACATAAAGGTCACCGTTTTGACCGCCAGCCGGGCCCGCTTCGCCCTCACCACCAAGTCTAATTTGATCCCCCTCATCAACACCCGCAGGAACTTTTACGGATAACGTTTTATTGCGTCGGACACGTCCCTGCCCACTGCAATCACTACACGGATCACTAATAACGGTTCCCTTTCCACGGCACTGAGGGCATGCCTGTTGAATAGAGAAAAACCCCTGCTGCATTCGAACCTGTCCTTGTCCGTTACACGTAGAACATGTCGTCGGTGACGATCCAGGTTTTGCGCCAGAGCCACTGCACGAATCGCAATTCTCAGTAGTTGGAATACGGACTTCCGACTCAGTTCCACGAACGGCTTCTTCTAAAGTAAGATCCAGAACAAATTTCAGATCGTTGCCGCGTCCAGGGCCACGACCTCGACCACCGCCACCACCACCGAATATATCACCGAATATGTCACCAAATATGTCGCCAAAACCGGCGCCAGCACCTTGCCCCCCTCCCATAGATGGGTCGACACCGGCGTGACCGAATTGGTCATATGAAGCGCGCTTCTGTTCATTAGAAAGAATCTCGAACGCTTCTTTCGCCTCCTTAAAACTTTCCTCGGACTCAGCATCACCGGTATTTCTATCCGGGTGATATTTCATTGCTAATCGCCGATAAGCTTTCTTTAATTCCGGCTGGGATGCTGACTTGTCAACTCCCAAAACCTCATAATAATCACGCTTTGACATAGTGAAACTTAAATATAGTGGTCTAGGTTATGGTGCAGATACAACAAAACAGGCTCCGTGTTAAGGGAGCCTGTTTTTTAACCGATTTTAACGCGTTATGCTAATCAGGAGTTATCCTTTTTATCATCAACTTCTTCAAACTCCGCATCAACAACATCATCAGCAGGAGCCGCTTCCGCACCATCAGGCGCAGCGCCAGCCGCATCAGCCCCAGCCTGTTGATACATTTGTTCCGTAAGTTTCTGGCTCGCCTGAGCGAGTTCTTCACTCTTAGCATTAATCGCCTCAACATCATCCGACGCTATGGCGGCCTCAAGAGCCTTAATTGCATCGTCAATTTTGCTCTTTTCATCTTCAGGAAAATCTTCGCCTGCTTCAGAAAGTGATTTCTTAACACCATGAGCGAGTGCTTCAGCCTGATTCCGCGCTTCAGCCAACGCCTTTAGTTTACGATCTTCATCCGCATTGGCTTCCGCATCCTGCACCATACGTTCGACTTCTTCATCGCTTAGACCAGAACTGGATTTAATAACAATCTTATTTTCCTTACCGGTATTTTTATCTTTCGCAGTTACATTCAAAATGCCGTTCGCATCTATATCAAACGCCACTTCAATTTGTGGCTGCCCACGTGGTGCAGCCGGTATATCTGATAAGTCAAAACGCCCCAACGACTTATTATGCTGAGACATTTCCCGCTCACCCTGCAATACATGCACAGTTACTGCGGTCTGATTATCATCTGCAGTTGAAAATACTTGCTGTGCCTTGGTTGGAATAGTTGTATTTTTATCAATCAGCTTGGTCATTACACCACCCATAGTCTCGATACCCAGAGACAATGGGGTTACATCAAGCAACAATACATCTTTGACATCGCCACCTAACACACCACCCTGGATAGCTGCACCCATTGCCACCGCTTCGTCTGGGTTAATATCACGTCGTGCTTCCTGCCCAAAAAAGTCTTTAACAACTTCCTGAACTTTAGGCATGCGTGTTTGTCCACCAACGAGAATAATGTCGTTTATTTCAGACGCGGACATACCCGCATCCTTAAGCGCCATCTTGCAAGGAGCGATGGTACGTTGAACCAAATCATCAACCAACGCTTCGAGTTTAGCCCGGGTCAATTTCAACGTTAAATGTTTCGGTCCAGTTGCATCAGCCGTGATGTACGGAAGATTTACTTCAGTTTGCGTGCTCGCAGACAACTCAATTTTTGCCTTTTCAGCAGCTTCCTTCAAACGTTGCATTGCCAACGGATCCCCACGCAAATCCATACTATTGGCTTTCTTAAACTCATCTGCAAGATAGTCGATCAGTCGGCGATCAAAATCTTCACCGCCTAAGAATGTGTCACCATTGGTTGAAAGGACCTCAAACTGATGTTCACCATCAACCTCGGCAATTTCTATAATTGATACGTCGAATGTACCACCACCCAGATCGTATACCGCAATTGTGCGATCGCCACGCTGTTTTTCCATACCGTATGCTAATGCAGCCGCCGTTGGCTCATTAATAATACGTTTCACATCCAGACCCGCAATTCGGCCCGCATCCTTGGTCGCCTGACGCTGGGAATCGTTAAAATATGCAGGAACTGTAATAACCGCTTCGGTTACTTCTTCGCCTAAATAATCTTCCGCCGTTTTTTTCATTTTCTGCAAAACACGAGCGGAAACTTCAGGTGGCGCCATTTGTACGCCATTTGCTTCTACCCATGCATCGCCATTGCCAGCTTTGACAATTTTATAGGGCATCAAATCAAGATCCCGTTGTACTACTTCTTCGTCAAAACGACGTCCTATAAGCCGCTTAACGGCGAACAGCGTATTGTGTGGGTTGGTTACTGACTGACGTTTCGCAGCTTGTCCAACAAGCACTTCTCCGTCATCAGAAAAAGCCACTACAGATGGCGTTGTGCGATCGCCTTCGCTATTTTCAATAATTTTGGCGCTCTTGCCGTCTATTACTGCTACACAACTGTTAGTGGTACCTAGATCGATGCCAATTATTCTGGCCATTGTCTGTTCCTCGTAAAACTTTAGTGGTAATTAAAACTGCACTATTTATAGGGTTGAATTCTGTCAATTCAAGCGGATTGAGGCGCTTTTGCCACAATTACCATGGCAGGACGCAATAGTCGTTCGTTTAAAGTAAATCCTGGTTGAATAACTGACAGAATATGATTGGGTGCAACATCGGCACTTTCCTGCAGAGTCATAGCCTGATGTAACTCCGGATTTAATTTCTCACCGACCTCGGGCAAAACCGGATTAACGCCGAACTTATCAAAAACACCGTCTAATTGCCGAAGTGTTAGACCTAGGCCCTCATGCATACTTTTCACAACTCCATCTGCTTGCTCACCCAGATCAATCTTCGCGGCTAAATCCAGGCTATCCTTTACAGACAGAAGTTCACTGGCAAAATTGACTACAGCAAATTTTCTGGCTTTACTAATTTCGAGTTCGGACCTACGCCGAATATTCTCCGATTCGGCATGTGCGCGAAGAAACTGTTCTTTCATATCGGCAAGTTCGGCACGAGTTGTTTCCAATGCGTTTAACACCGCTTCTGGATTAGCAATGTTAAGCTCAGCTTCTCCCGGAGTAGTTCCGGCCTCAGCTGTATCGTCCAATGCATTAGTTGCTGAAACCGATGCATCAATAGTTTCACTCGGTTCAGTTTCTGCTTGGTCCTGATCGATTGGCTTGTGCTCAGACACGCTCATTAAAAAACTCCAAAGTAGTTAAAATATGGGCGGATTTTGGGGATTGATTTCCTAAATTTCAACTACTACGACCAGGAATTGGAGTAAAACCAGTCATATTAGTAAGAAAAAATGATAATCCACGCATATTAGAGAGACCGCCAATCGTTTTCGGGGCCATTCAGAAGCAGAATATAGAATTTGACAAAAACTTATAAGTCTTGATGAGACAGGGCGTTACTCAAAAGCTTGGCCGTAACATCTACAACGGGGATAATACTTTCATAGGCCATTCGAGTTGGACCAATAACGCCAATTACCCCAACATTTTGTTCATCCATCCTGTAAGGAGCCGTAACAACACTGCAGTCGGTAAGTGCACGATAACCCGATTCCTCACCGATAAATATATTTATTCCGTCACCGTTGATACTTCGATCGAGTAAATCCAACAAATCATGTTTCGTTTTGAACGTATCGAAAATACCTCGAAGCTTGTTCATCTCGTTAAATTCGGGCAGGCCAATTAGATTGGTTTCGCCGCTCACCAAAACATCATCATCTTCGGCGGTATCTTCCGCGAACAACTCTCGGGCTATTCCAACCGCATCATTCATTATCCTATCGGCTTCTTTATTGTCTCGTTGCATATCGCCAACCAATGCTGCGCGAACCTGATCGAGTGTCTTGCCCGAATATAATTGATTAAAATAATTCGATGCTTCTATCAACTCTTTCTCAGTGTACGTGCGATCTAGAGAAAGTACACGATTTTCGACATCAGCATTTTCAGTAACAAGAATCGCGAGAAGCCGATTCCCGGAAAGTTTTAGAAATTCCACTTCCTTCAAACGACCCTGTTTACTCTTGGAAAGCCTCACAATACCGGCGAAATGAGTCAATTGGGACAACAATTGGGACGCGTTACCAATTACCGCCTCCCGGCTAGAGCCCACATCAAGATGCTCTCGTATCTCATTAAGAGCCGTATTTTCGATGGGATTTACCTTCATAATACTATCAACAAAAAATCGATACCCACGCTGAGTAGGTACACGCCCGGCGGACGTGTGTGGTGAAGAGACGAAGCCCATATCTTCGAGGTCAGCCATTACATTACGAATGGTTGCAGGGCTCAAGTCTAAAGCGGTTTCACGAGACAATGTGCGCGAGCCAACGGGTTGGCCATCGGACACATACCGCCTAATCAGAACATTAAGCAAATTCTCGGCACGATCATTTATGCGAACATCTGACATTTATAGGTACACTAGCAGGCTAAGTTTATTAATTGCTGCTCAATCATAACACCAGCAAAGCGCAACGCGGGTCCATTTTCCCTCTGAAAAGTCAATGAGTTTGCAATTGCTACCAAAATTGTAATACTGTAACTGAAAATAGTACATTACAACGTCATAAATAATGCTACTAAATCCGTTACTATCTCATGACGAGCAGAGACCGATAGTTTTCTCGCAGCTAGAACAGCCTTGTGTGCGAGAAAATTACTAGTGAAAACAAATGTGTCTTACTGTCAACCGAACGTCTTCACGAAAACCGTTTAAGAGTTTGTAAGTCAAAATCCAAATTATTGAAAGAAAGACGAAATGAGTTTTAAAAATATCGGAATATTCGGCCGCCCAGACCACATGCCAACGGCCGAGGTGGTAAGTGCACTCAGGAAACATCTGAGTAACAAGGGAATAAACCTCTTCCCCCATACCGACTTATGCCACAACTTATTCTCGCCGGATTTTCCTTCGGTGCTGGAAGCTGTGCATAAAGATCTTGATTTAGGCGTTGCCGTTGGCGGAGATGGTACCATGTTAAATCTGGCGCGCTCTTTTGCTACCACCGGCGTGCCGGTTATCGGCGTCAATCTAGGTCGACTAGGTTTCCTTACCGATATTTCGGCCGATTCTATCGAAGAAGAGTTCGACGAAATTCTTGCGGGTCACTATTACACCGAGAAAAGACTCCTACTAAACGCAGAACTGCATGTGGAAGATAATATTCGTCATACAGGTGTTGCATTGAATGACGTGGTTATTTCCAAAGGTGGAACGGGACGAATGATCGGTTATTCTTGGAAGGTTAACGACAAGCTTGTAAGCAGCGTTAATGGTGACGGTGTAATTGTGTCTTCCCCTACCGGCTCAACAGCATACGCGTTATCTGCTGGAGGCCCTATATTTCATCCAACGATTCAAGCCATAAGCTTGGTACCCGTTTGCCCTCACGCAATGAGCCATCGTCCAATCATCCTTGATAGCGATAGTCATATTGACATCATTATCGATAATCTAGCCGGTGCGGGTGGCCATATGTTTTTAGATGGACGTCTGGTTGCTCCATTATCGGAAGGAAATGTTATAAAGGTTCGAAAGTATGCAGGCGAAGCGCATATAATAAAAGCAAGTAGTCATAACCATTTTGAAGCCTTGCGTACTAAACTTGGCTGGGCCCGCTAACTTTGACGTAATTCAGCATGATTATTTTTCTTAGTGTTCGCAATTTTAAGCTTGCTGAACAAGTCGATCTAGAATTTGAGTCTGGTTTTTCAACGCTTACCGGAGAGACCGGAGCGGGAAAATCGCTCACTATCGACGCCCTGAGCTTGCTACTCGGCGAGCGTGCAAGCCCAGACACCATCGCCGCTTCTGCGGACAAGGCAGAAATTCAGGGAATATTTCAATTACCAAGCGATCACCCATCACGTAAGTGGTTAATGGAAAAAGCCATGGATGAGGGGGACGAATGCATCATTCGAAGGGTTCTCAGCAAAAAATCCGGGTCAAGAGCCTTCATTAACGGAAGCGCCGTTACTGTGCAAGACTTGAAATCACTTGGCAGCCTACTTGTCGATATACACGGGCAACACGAGCAACAACTGTTGGTGTCTCCAGAACGACAACGAGTAATGTTAGACGCCTTCGCAGGCTTGCAACCCGCGGTGGAGGAATTAACCGTTATTTTTGATGAGCTTTCGCAATTACAAAGCAACTATGACGCCCTAATGAACCGAAGTGATGCTGATCGAGAACGAGCGCGGCTTCTAGAGTTTCAAATCGAGGAACTGGAAAACTTGAACCTAGAGGCGGGAGAAGATGAGCGATTACACGTGGATTACAACATGCTCGCTCACTCGCAGGATCTTATCCACGGAGTAGCCGAAACCGTTGATGGTTTATTTGATATGGATGGTGCAAATATTGCCCGTATGCTCACCCAATACCAACAAACACTAACATCGTTAAGCCAGCATGATCCAGAGCTAACTGGCTTTGCAACCCGTTTGGACGAGCTCGCAATCGAGTCCAGTGAATTAGCGAGTGATCTTAGGCGAAAACTAGAGACATACGAGTTTGACCCTGAAAAAATGAATGAGGTGCAACTCCGTTTGGACCAATTGCATGCTACAGCTCGTAAGTATCGCGTCGAGGTTAACGATCTAGTCAGTCTCTTAGAAAGATGTGTCGAAGAATTTAAATCGATTGCCGGAGATGACAGCACGCTCACTAAGCTTAACGAAGAAATTTCATTTAAGGGCGCAGAATATGACCAACTCGCAAAAACCATATCATCCACACGCTGCAAAGAAAGTAAGTCGCTGGGCATTGCTGTAACCCGTGAACTTAAGGACCTCGGAATGAAAGATGCCGTTTTCGTCATTGATCTTATGCCTCAAGAGAATCGTCGTGCATGGGGTAAAGAATCGACCCAATTTAGCATTAGCACCAACCCATCCATGCAGCCGGGCGCCTTATCGAAGGTTGCATCTGGCGGAGAACTTAGTCGAGTTGCCCTTGCCATCAACGTGGTTTCAAATAAGGGTGTACCGGCCCTAACGCAAATATACGACGAAGTCGACGTGGGTGTGGGTGGTGGTGTTGCAGAAATGATAGGCCAGAAACTACGAACGGTTTCCGAAAACAAACAGGTGCTATGTGTTACTCATTTAGCTCAGGTAGCAAGCCAGGCCCAGCATCATAAACTCGTAAATAAGGCGAGTGGAAAAACGGGCATTTCAATTACCACCCTAACCTCTGATTCGCGTCGATTAGAAATTGCACGAATGTTAGGAGGCATTGAAATTACTGAGCGTACTTTAGAACATGCCGCAGAAATGCTTGATGCCGCTGGTGCAGCAAATTGATCTCGAGTATCAGCGTCAGAAACGCTACTATAGACGACGTTATCGGCATCGATACATTACTCCAAACTCAAATAGAAAAAGGAAAATTACTACCACGGACCCTACCCGAGTTATATGAGCGGGTTCGCGATTTTTTTGTGATCGAAACGGGGGGGCAAATCGTTGGGTGTGGCGCGTTACAGTTATTTACCGCCGAACTAGGCGAAGTACGCAGCCTAGCTATTGCTTCAAGTTTTGAAGGTCACGGTTACGGTCGAGCTATTGTTGAACGGCTTATCAACGAATCCCAATCGATCGGCTTATCCAAATTAATGGCGTTAACGTATGTGCCGGGTTTCTTCCATAAATTGGAGTTTTCGACCGTAGACCGTGATGAACTACCCGAAAAAGTCTGGGGAGTATGTGTATATTGCCCACACTACAATAACTGTCAGGAAATCGCTGTTTTAAAGCGTATTTGATACACTAGAATTAACCATTTAACCGTAAGGAACTTTTATTCATGCGTTCTATAAAACTAACACTGGTCCTCGTGCTCACCTGTCTGACGTTAATCAGTTGTGTACGAATCTATAAAATGGACGTACAGCAAGGTAACGATCTTACAGACAAACAAATATCCGAAGTTATTGTTGGCATGAGTCGTGATCAAATTCGTACTTTACTCGGCACCCCATTAATTGATGATCCATTTCATGGCGATCGATGGGATTATTTCTATGCATATAAAGCGAGCAAATCCAGCAAAACAAATCGGCGACAATTTAGTTTGTTTTTCAAAGATGATATTTTGCAAACCATCGAAGGCGGGCCTGATACTGAAACGGTCGCATATAAGCCCCTAGACCTGGAAAAGCTCGATCATGGGTTAAGTGAAGAGCCAGAAGAAAAAACTGGGTTTTGGGCCAGTCTGCGGTCAAAAGGTAAGAAAGCTAAAAACCAAGAGTAGTTGTGGCAATCGAAGAAACTATAATTTGCTCGATTTTCTTTCAGCTTTACGCTTACGAATTTCATTAGGCGTAAGCGTTAGTTGTCGATAGAGTTCTATTCGATCATTTTCTTCGAGTTTATGCTCCAACCCGACCTTGCGTGAAAAAATACCGATATTCCCCTCATTCACCTGAAACTCAGGAATATCCTCAAGAATAGCACTCTTCTCAAGCGCAATTTTTACGGTAGCACCCGCATCGACTTCAACAAATCGCTGTAAAACCTTTTCTTGCCCCGCAAAGACCACTTCAACCAACATTGTTTTAACTTTCTCCTAAAGTTGCTTCGGCCCGTTTTACAAATGAATCAACCATGGTTGTGGCTATAGAATCGAAAACCGCGCCTAGAATCCGTTCCACTACAATTCCTGAAAACTCAAACTCTAAATCTAAACTAATGCGAGAGCCAATAATCCCAATCGGATCAAACGTCCAAACACCTTCTAGGTGTTTAAACGGACCTTCACGCAGATGCATTTCTATTCTTTTATCCTGAGTATTTGAATTTTCCGTAACAAATGACTTTTTTATACCCCGGTAATCAATATCAACCCTCGCAACGCAAAACCCTTCGCTCTCCTCAAGAATTTCTGTTCCGCCACACCACGGTAGAAATTCCGCATAACGATCCACATCTGTAACCAACGGATACATTTGCGATGCCAAATAGGGGACTAGAGCCGAGCGTTTTACTGATTTCATTTTCAATACCAGAGAGATGTCGAGAATTATACGAGCTTCGGCACCATACGCACAGTACATCGGTTAGAATTGCATTAACTTAATTTATTGAATGATGACACATGGCTAAAAAGAAGCCCGATAACGACAACACAATTGCTCGAAACAAAAAGGCTTGGCACGACTATTTTATCGAAGATGAATTCGAGGCTGGACTAGTCCTTGAAGGGTGGGAAGTAAAAAGCCTGCGCGATGGGCGAATACAACTCAAGGAAAGCTATGTAGTTGTAGACAAGGGCGAATTATTCCTAATTGGTGCACACATTTCTCCACTCTTGTCGGCCTCAACCCATATAAACCCAAATCCGTTACGAAGTCGAAAATTATTGCTGCACAACAAGGAAATCAGTAATTTAATTGGCGCCGTAGACCGGAAAGGCTATACGGTCGTGGCATTGAGCATGTACTGGAAACAAGGCCGTGCAAAATTAAAAATTGGTCTGGGCCGCGGTAAAAAACAACACGATAAGCGAGAATCACTAAAAGAAAGGGAATGGGGACGCGAGCAGCATCGGTTAATAAAAGCAAATCGATAAAACAACACTTGTAATCCACACAGCAATCCCCCACTATATAGTGACCCTTGGGGGCGACTGGTTTCGACGTGGATCACGAAACCTTCGGAGCATGTCGAGGTTGTAGCGTTCCTCGTAAATAAAAGCTGCAAACTTTATAGTTGCCAACGACGACAACTACGCCCTAGCCGCTTAAGTCGGTTAGGCCCCTGACTGGATTGTGCCTGTACTGCCAGATTTCAGGGGTCGAACTATACAGGATCGCGTGAAAGCATGTTCATCGGCCGGATCGCTAAACTTAAGGTGAACTAGCCAAAAGCGCGCCTGTCAGTGGGCATTCTTTTGGTCAAATTATACACTGACTAAACATGTAGCGCCGATGAGCGTAGGATTGGCGGACGCGGGTTCAATTCCCGCCGCCTCCACCAGTAGCAGTACCGAAGACGCCTCAGGGCGTCTTTTTTTCGCCTAAAATCAAGCACTAAGGGCGTTTTAACGTCTTACAACGTTCTAATTGATTCATTGACATCCTAGGGGCAACTGGGGCAACATTTAGGGGCAAGTGCACAATCACAGGAACCTGTTGCCCCCATGCCTCTAACAAACACCGCAATTAAGAATGCCAAACCGGATACAAAAACCCGAAAAATGTTTGACGGCGGAGGTCTGTATATTGAGATCTCTCCAAAAGGTGGAAAATGGTGGCGTTTAAAATATCGATTCAATAACAAGGAAAAACGCCTATCCCTTGGAGTCTACCCAGAGATTTCACTTAAAGATGCCAGAGAGCGCCGTGATGATGCTCGAAAATTACTCGCACACGGCGTTGATCCAAGTGAAAACAGAAAAGCCGAAAAATCTGCTAGCCAAATACGCTCTGCAAATAGCTTTGAGGTAATCGCTCGCGAATGGTTTAAGAAGAACGAGTCGAACTGGGTGGAGAGCCATGCAAGTCGTATTATTCGCAGACTAGAACGAGATATCTTCCCCTGGATTGGCGGTGACCCCATATCTGAAACAAAAG
>Ga0213861_10002323_pt1 | contig 16411 bp, 14 predicted proteins | sample PICome_4_FD_160110 | JGI IMG/M metagenome (GOLD analysis project Ga0213861, IMG submission 160110) | Coastal seawater microbial communities near Pivers Island, North Carolina, United States - PICO131 | ecosystem: Environmental > Aquatic > Marine > Coastal | place: USA: North Carolina... | reverse complement strand
CTACCCAAGTTTCTAATTCATACATTCCATAAAGTAATTGATTAATCTTTTCTACTTTGCTGTCATTTGCGATTGCTAATGAAGAAGTAAGAAAAAATACTGCTAATAAAAAATATTTAATATATTTCATTTTTATCCTTCTATTTTATTTTCCCTATATATTAATTTAGTAAATGATGTTTATCATCAAGTCAATATTAAATACTATGCGTATTTTTTCTGTTAATGAAGATGGTTCAGTAAAAATTGATGACTGAATTTAATACCCTAGTCGTCTTTCATCCAACCTGTTCCTAAAATCTTTTCTTGTAATATATTCTTTTTCTTCTCGTTCTCTTTAATTATAGTATCTTCGTCTTTCTTATCTTTTAGACTTAATGCAAGTTCTTCTTCAGATGTTAATCCTTCTATCTTGCTTTTATCCATAATGAACTCCCCAATTAAATAAGATAATGTAATGATAAGTTGTTTATAGGGATATGCAAAAGAAAACCCCGTAAGGATTATTTTAACTTAGATAATTCCGTTTTATAAATGTAAACTTAGATCTGATAACTATATTTGTTTTTTAACATTTCTTGTCATTACAAATGATAATAATAGTGTCTAAGTGTGTCTAAGTCATTTTTAGACAGTTTTTTAGTAATTTAAATTTCTGTAATCTTTAGTGAGTAAGGGTTTTAATGGTAGCGAAGGTAGGATTTGAACCTACGACCTTCGGATTATGATTCCGCTGCTCTAACCAACTGAGCTACTTCGCCATTACTAAATAATAATACTATTAAATTTTATGATAGTAATATCAAAATACTTTTATAGTATGGTGGCATAAAAATAAAGAATTTATTTAATTTACTATTGATCAACAGGTTGAGTAATATTCTTAACTTTGGTCTTTTTGGATAAGACTTTCTCCCTATATGCTATATACAAAGTACTTAAAAATATTATAATACTTCCGACCCATGTATTTACAGAGGGTATTTCAAAGAAAAACAAATAACCAATACCCACAGCCCATATTAATTTCAGAAAATCAAAAGGCATTATAATACTTGTATCACCTTGCCTTAGAGCTTGAGCTAAAAGCATCTGAGCTCCAGTTCCACAAACACCTATAATCATAAGATAAAAAAGATCTATAAGAGTAGGCGTTTCCCAATAAAAAAAGGCTGCTATCGCAGATAAAGGAATCATTATTATAACCATATAAGAAGTAATCGTTACACTACTTTCTGTTCTGCCTAAGACCTTTATTATAATTAGTGAAACGGACCATACTGATGCTGACAATAAAACTAATATATGTCCATTATTGATAGATGAATAAACAGGATCGATAATAATTAATGCGCCTATAAAACCAAGTATGATGGCAATAATTCTTTTTATACCTACTATTTCTTTAAGAAATATTACTGCTAATATACTTGCAAATAAAGGAGCTGTAAAAGCTAATGATGCTACATCAGCTAATGGGGCAATACTTAGTGAATAAAAAAATGATAGCATCGCTATACAGTTAAAAAATGAGCGAGCCATATGAAGTTTTAATCTTTTAGTTTTGAGAGGCTTTAAACCATATTTTATAAACCATGGAGCTATTACCAATAAACCAAATAAATTTCTAAAAAAAGCAATTTCAAATGGATGCATACTCGCTGACATAAACTTAATAGACGCATGCATTACTGAAAACAACATAGTAGCTATAATCATTAAACCAATACCATTAAGTACGGTTTTCTCGCTTACATCAACCATCAATTAGTTCTGTATAATACAGAATTTTATAATAAGTCATAGCGATAAGCCTCCTGATATCCAGCCTCCGCCTAATATTCTATCTTTTTTATAGATTACGCATGCTTGGCCTGGAGCAACTCTATAATTTGATTCATGTAAATTAATTAATAAATTATCATCATCTAAGCATGAAATAGTTGCTTTTTGCGTTACATGTTCTGAACTTAACTGTACATCAGCTATAATTTCCTCTGTTTTATTTAAAGGCTTATTATCTATCCATGTAATCTCTTTAATATTAAATTTTTTAATTTCCATATCTTTTTCTGAACCCACAGAGATACTATTATTACTTGCATCAATCTTTGTTACATATAATGGCGTACCATCGTCAGAAATCACTCCTAAACCTCTTCTCTGTCCAACCGTAAATGAATCAATACCATTATGCTGTCCCATAATTTTACCATTTACATGAATTATATCTCCAGACTTAGTTATATCAGGGCGTAATTTTTGAACTATTTCTCTATACCCTTTTTTTGCAGTAGATTGTACAAAACATATATCTTGTGATTCTGGTTTATCTGATACCGACAAGTTCATTTTTTTTGCATATTTTCTAGTTTCTTCTTTTGAAAGCATACCAAGAGGAAAGGATATCTTTTTTAAAATCTCTTGAGGAGTTGCAAATAAAAAATAACTTTGGTCTTTTGTTATGTCTTTAGCTCTATATAAACCAATCTCTTCATTTTCACCCTTAATGCATGCATAATGGCCAGTAACTAAGAATTCTGCTCCTAAATCTAAAGATGTATCTAATAAATCTTTAAACTTCATTTTTTGATTACATCTTATACATGGGATTGGGGTTACTCCTTTTGCATAACTATCTGCAAAATCCTGAATTACATTATCTAAAAAATTTTTTTCATAATCTAATGTATAATGTCTTATTCCTAATTTATCTGAAACCCTTTTAGCATCATATATATCTTGCCCTGCACAGCATGTTTTAGATCCCACAGAAGTTATTCTGCCGCTATCATATAGTTGCATTGTAAGGCCTATAACTTCATAACCTTTATCCACCATCATGGCTGCCGCTACCGAACTATCTACGCCTCCAGACATCGCAACAGCAACAATCTTTTTAGTATTTTTAGGCATTATCTGTATCTTCTTCTTTATTTTCCGCCTCTTGCTTGGCTATTAAGTGCTTTTCTCTATATGATAAATATTGATCTATTAAGCCTGCACCATACTCCATAGCCCATTCCGGTACAAAATGTCCTGCATTATCAAGGCCTGGAAGATTATGGATACCTTTTATTGTGTTAAAAAAACTATTTATAGCTTCCTGAGGAAATAAAGGGTCTCGCATTCCAGATAATGATAATGCAAGACCATCATATTCATTTGAAAACCAATATTGAGCTTTTTTAGATATTTCTATACCTTCTTGACCTTGATGGTTAGGAAAAATTTCAGGCATTACCCTTAGAGCTACTTTACTTTCATAACTATCAAAAGGTGCATGATAATTATTACATTCTTTTAAATTTAAAATTTTATTAGTTCTAGCCATAACTGCTCTGACATTTAAATCTGGATTATCTTTTATATATCTTCTCCAGTCAGCATAACTATCTGATACTAAATTTGTGCCTGTAGCTAGTGTTGTATTATGTATAATTATACCATCAAAACGATCTTGCATATCCATAGGAATAGTTAAACCTAAGAATCCTCCCCATTCATGGACTACTAAAACTATGTTTTTAAGGTCTAGTCTCTCTATCATGCACATTAATGATTTTCTTAAAGAATCAAATGAATAAGCTTCTTCATCTAATGGTTTATCAGAACGTCCAAAACCTGGCATATCAAATGCTACAGCTCTATAATTTGCTTTTTCCACTTCTTTTATAAAGTGTCTCCACATATATGACCAAGTGGGTGAACCATGTAGCATCAAGAAGGTTAAATCAGAATCCTTATTGCCTGCATCAATATATGCCATTCTCATATCTTCATAATCTTCAAAACCTGAAATATTTTTTTCATAATTTGCTTCATAAGGAAAATCAGGTAGATTTGACAACTTCTCCATGTCTGATTTATAAAATTTTTTCATTTTACCTCTTTTAATATTTTTTATTATTTAAGCGTATGTCACTTTGTACAAATGGCAGTGATATTTTTAGCCCATCTAATTTATCTGTAACTGTTATTTGACACCCTAACCTTGATGTTAATGTTAAACCAGTAGCCAAATCCAACATATCTTCTTCATCCCAGCTAGGCTTATCTAACATACTATACCATTCTTTATCTACTATAATATGGCATGTAGAGCAAGCAAGCGAGCCTTCACAAGAACCCTCTATATCTATACCGTTTTTTTGTGCTATTTCTAAAATAGTTAAATCATTATTTTTTTCATCAATAATAACTTCTTTATCTTTATATTTAAAAATAATTTTAGGCAATTTAAATTCTCATAATTTTTTTAAAATTTTTATCTTATCACTAATAATTTTTGAAGCTGTGTTAATATCATTTATCGTTGTATTTCTTCCTACAGAAATCCTAAATGAAGATAATGCACTTTCATCATCTAATCCAATAGAATTTAATACATATGAAGGCTCTATACCCCCAGTAGCACAGGCTGAACCTGCAGAGAACGCAACTTGATCTCCAAGAACTTCTGTTAAATTTGCACCGCTAATACCTTTAACAGTATAATTTAAGTTATTTGGCAATCGATCACCGTCAATAGAAGGACCATTTAATATTATTCCACTTACATCAGTTGTTAAGTTTTTATGAAGCTTATCTCTGATTATTTTTAATTGTTTAATATTAATATCTAAATTATCATTACTAATTTTAAGAGCCTCAGAAAAACCTACAATAAGTGGCGTAGGTAAAGTACCAGATCTAATTAGACGTTCTTGACCACCGCCATCTATTTGAGATATTAACCTTATCCTAGGTTTTCTTCTGACATATAAGCACCCCATTCCTTTGGGACCATATACTTTATGACTTGAAATACTTAATAGGTCTACACCAAGTAAATCAACATTAACCTTTAAATTTCCTAAAGCTTGTGCGGCATCAGAATGCAACCAAACATTAAACTCCTTGCATATTTTAGAAATATCTTGAAGTGGCTGAATAACTCCAATTTCATTATTTGCTAGCATAACTGAAACTATTGCAACATCTTCATTAATAATACTTTTAAGTCTTTCTAAATCTAATTTCCCCTCTTTATTTACTTCTATTATTATCACTTCTGCTCCTAAAGAAATTAATGATTTTGAAGCCTCTATTACACATTTATGCTCTGTAGCAGCAATAATAATTTTTTTTCTATTCTGATATTTATACCTGTATAAAAATGCACCCTTTATTGCTAAATTATTTGACTCAGTTGCACCTGAAGTGAATATAATTTCGGACTTATCTGCTCCTATTACTGAAGCGATTACTTTTCGGCTTAAATCTATAGCCTGACTAGCTGAAGCTCCAAAGCTATGATTGGACGAATGAGGATTACCATAAACATCAGAAAAAAAAGGCATCATTTTTTTTAACACATTATTATCTGTGGGTGTCGTAGACTGATAATCTAAATATATTGGTTTCATAATATAACTTTATCTTTTTTTTGATAGCTTTTGTATTATTTTATACAAAATATTACAAAATGATACTATTTCACTTTTTTCTAAAGCTCTACACAAACTAATTCTTATAGAGCCTTTCACTAAGCTCTTATCTAAACCCATTGCTAATAATACATGACTTTCAGAAATCTTTCCAGAAGAGCAGGCTGAACCAGAACTAACTTCATAACCTTCTATATCGAGCGCAATTACTATGTTCTCTGCTAAAATATTTTTAAATGCTATTGCAGTTGTATTTGCAACTCTTGGGATATTTTTTCCTATAATTATAATACCTGGTATTAGCTCTAAAAGATTTTCTTCTAATGCATCTCTAGAAATTTTTGTTTTTAATAAATTAAATTTTCTTGAATATTTAGCAGCAACTCCAAAACCTGCAATTTGAGACACAGCTTCTGTACCAGCCCTAATTCCTCTCTCTTGTCCTCCCCCATAAATAATAGGTGATAAATTATTATATACAGTTTTATTAACGGCTAAGCACCCTATGCCTTTCGGCCCACCTATTTTATGGGAAGAAACAGTTAACAAATCAATATTCATTTTAGACATAGAGATTTTAATTCTACCTATTGCTTGAACAGCATCTACGTGAAAGATGCTATTATACTTTAAACATAAAGCAGCTATCTTTTCTATTGGTTGTATTATACCTGTTTCATTGTTTACAGCCATTACAGAAACAAATAATTTACTTATCATATTTTCAGAAAGAGACTTTTCAAGATGATCCAAATTAACTGTGCCATCATTATTAACTGATATAATTATTAAATCTTTATTTTTTTGTTCTAATATTGATTCATGCTCTATAGCAGAAGTAATTACTTGCATTTTTTCGGCATATTTAAACGCCAAAGCATTTGCTTCTGATGCCCCAGAGGTAAATATTATATTTTGAGGAGATGCACCTATGGTGCCTGCAACTAGTTCTCTAGCATCCTCTATTACAGTTTTTACTTTTCTTCCAGAAGTATGAATAGATGAGGGATTCCCTATAAGTTTCATTGATTCTATAATTGCATCTTTAGAAGCATCTAAAATCGGAGCAGAAGCATTATAATCTAAATATAATCCCATAACTAAGCCTTAATAAAAATAAAATTTACTTTTTAAGTTCTTTTGCCGGTATTCCAACCATTGTTGCTCCTTCAGGAACATCTGTCATAACAACAGAGTTAGCACCTATTCTAGCATTATGACCAATTTTAATTGGTCCTAATAATTTTGCACCCGCACCTATTATTACTCCATTACCTATTGTAGGGTGTCGCTTTATTTGTTTTGAAGTAGTAGCACCCAATGTTACCTGATGGTAAATAAACACATCATCCCCTAACTCAGCTGTCTCTCCTATAACAACTCCCACTCCATGATCTATAAAAAACCTTTTTCCAATTACTGCTGCTGGATGAATTTCTATGGCTGTTAAAAATCTAGATATATGAGAGACAAATCTTGCAACTAAATACAACTTAAAATTCCATAGCACATGAGCAATCCTATGAAAAAATAGTGCATGTAACCCTGGATAACAAAGAATTATTTCTAATAAAGATCTAGCGGCTGGATCCCTTTTTTTCATTGAAATAATTTGATCTTTAATAGAACTAAACAATTTAAATCCTTCATATTAATATAAATAAAACTTTATTAAAAAAATTAATTTATATATATAAGTAATACTTAATAAACTTAGTATTATTACTATTTATATAGCTATTTAACAAGTTTATATACTGTATGGTATATAATAACCTTTAAAGCATCAATTGGAAATAAAAATGCCTGAAATAATTATACCTGGTCCAGAAGGAAGATTAGAAGCAAGATATCAAAAGGCAGATGATCCAAGAGCTCCTATATGTCTTGTTTTACATCCACACCCAAGACAAGGTGGCACAATGAATAATAAGTTGGTTTATAACACTTATCAAGCCTTTAAAAAGTCAAATTTTTCTACTTTAAGATTTAATTTTAGAGGTGTTGGAAAAAGTTTAGGCACATATGATAATGGTGTTGGCGAACTAACAGATGCAGCAGCAGCCTTGGACTGGCTTCAATCAGAGAACCCTGCAGCTAAAACCACTTGGATTGCTGGTTTTTCTTTTGGAGCATGGCTATCTCTACAGCTTTTAATGAGAAGACCAGAAATATCTGGTTTTGTTGCAATTAGTCCTCCAGCTAGTTTATATGATTTTTCTTTTTTGGCACCATGTCCGGCATCAGGGTTAATCATACAAGGTACAGAAGACAAGATAGTAAAAGAAGAAGCTGTTAGTGAATTAGTTGAAAAACTTAATAAACAAAAAAACATTACTATTGATTATAAAAAAATTAATGGCGCTGATCATTTTTTTAATAAAAACTTAGAAGATATTCAGAAAAAGATTGTAAAATTTATAGAAAAAAATATTTAATGATTATTTGGAAGGCTTAATAAACCTCCAGAAGTTGGGTAATTTACACCTGTAATAATTTTATATGTATATGGCAAACTTTTAATACTTCTCACAGCTAAATAAGCAAAAGCTTGTGCCTCCATCGCATCTGCATTCCAATTATTATCATCTAAAGAGGATATTATATTATTATAATCTTTAAAAAACCCTTCCATAATTGCAATATTTTTAGCTCCTCCCCCAGAGATATATAAACATTTTGGATCCTTATCAAAAAATTTGAGAGCTTCTTTCAGTTGTATACTAATTAATTTAGATAGAGTTGCTGCCTGATCAATAGGCTTTAAATTGCTAATATTATTAAATACTAAATGGTTTAAGTAGTTCTTATCTATTGATTTAGGTGGAGGCGTTTTATACCAAGGATCATTTAATATATTATTTATGGATTTATGATTGATATCTCCATTAAAACTAATTTTACCATTTACATCATAACTCTTATTAAAAAATTTTTGCATTACTAAATCTAATGGGCCATTACCTACTCCTATATCAAAACTGAATGGCGTATTATTTATGTTATCAATATATGTAATATTAGATACACCACCCACATTGATAAAAACACAAGGATAATTAATATTCTGAATATTCATTAATAAAGTTTTATGCCAAATTCCAACTAAAGGAGCTCCTTGACCACCTAAACATATATCTCTATACCTAAAATTTGAAACAACAGGAATATTTACTAAAGTTGATAGGTATTTTCCATCACCTAATTGCCATGTCCAACTTTCATTAGGGCTATGATAAATTGTTTGACCATGAAAACCAATTATATCTATTTCTTTATAATTAATATTATTATCTTTCAAAAAAGAGAGGATACTATCTGCATGAAACTTAGTAAGTAAATAATTAGTACTTTTAATACCTTTCCTAGTATTGATAAATTTTTTCATATTAGTTATTAAAGGTTTACTATATTGATAAGTTTTAAAATTATTTAAAATTATTTTTTTATCACCATCTGTTTTAATTAAAGCTATATCTACTCCATCCAAAGAAGTACCGCTCATTAAACCAATAGCATTAAAAGTTTTTTTTTTAGAATTACCTAAATAACTATATTTATCTCTTGTTTTCATTAGATATGTCCTTTAAAAAATAAATATTAGTTTATAAGGTTAAACATTATGACAAATTATAATTCAGCTTTTATAGAAGAGATTACAGCACGCGGATTTATTCATCAAGCTACAGATATAGATAACCTAGATAAAATTCTTTTCGAGAACAGTAATATACCAGCTTATATAGGTTTTGATTGCACTGCACCAAGCTTACATGTTGGGTCATTAATCCAAATAATGCTACTTCGCTGGTATCAAAAGTCAGGGCATAAACCTATTGTTCTTTTAGGTGGAGGAACAACATTAGTGGGAGACCCTTCTGGTAAGGATGAGTCCAGAAAACTTTTAACTAATGAAATAATTGAAAAAAATGCTGTAGGCATCAAAAATGTCTTTGAAAAATTTATAAGTTTTGATAGTAATGCAAATTCTGCTGTAATGGTTAATAATGTAGAATGGCTTACAAAATTAAACTATATCGATTTCTTAAGAGATTTTGGTAAACATTTTTCTGTCAACAGAATGCTAGGGTTTGATTCTGTAAAACTAAGACTAGATAGGGAGCAAACTTTATCATTCCTAGAATTCAATTATATGATTTTGCAAGGATATGATTTCTACGAACTTAAACAAAGGTATGATTGTATTTTACAAATGGGTGGTTCTGATCAATGGGGCAATATTATTAATGGTATTGAACTCAATAGAAGAGTAGATATTAATGAAAATAAAAGCAATTTATTTGGACTTACATCGCCACTAATAACTACAGCATCTGGTTCAAAAATGGGAAAAACTGCTAATGGAGCAGTATGGCTTAACTCTGACTTATGTTCACCTTGGGACTATTGGCAATTTTGGAGAAATACAGAAGATAAAGATGTAATTAAGTTCCTTAAATTATTTACAGAAATTAGCTTAAAAGAAATCAATAAATTGAAAGAATTACAAGGTGCAGAGATTAATGAAGCAAAAATAATTTTAGCAAATGCTGCTACAGCATTATTACACGGGGAAGATGAAAAAAATAAAGCTTTAGAAACTGCAAAAAGTATTTTTCAAAATATTGGAGATCAAAAAAACCTTCCTATTATATATTTTAGCCCTGAGCAAATTTTAAAAGAAGTTAGCATCTTAGATTGTATGATAGAAAGTAATTATTTGGCTAATAGCAAAGGAGAAGCAAGACGGTTAATAAGAGGGTCCGCAGTAAAAATAAATGATATTACTATAAAAGATGAAAATAAAAAAATTAATCAGTTAGATTTTCAGGACATTAATCAAATTAGATTATCCGCTGGAAAGAAAAAGCATATTCTCATAAAAATTAAATGATACTTAATAATCAAATAAATTCCTCATAATACCTGGTGTTAAAATAGATAAAGGATTTACTTGGATATCAGGATTAACCCAATTACCTTTAGCAGAATAATTAAAAGCAAAGATTCCTTCATCCTCCTTACCAGATAGTAATTTTCCAATAATAGGTAAATCATTAAAAATAGTATTTAAAGAATAAGCTGGGACTATAGATCCATCAATTTGTATAGATTTATCTAAAATATTGATGAAACCTTCTCCTGTTAAACCTAATGAAAATCCATAAGCTCTAGATTTATTAATATTAATAATATTATTTTTTTTTGTAAACTGAGCATCAAACTGATCAAATGATACTCCTTCATTATTAAATACCTCAAATAAACCTGTAAAAGAAGCAGCTAATAATAACTCTGCAAATAAAGGAGCTTTCATAATTTTAAAATTATCTATACTTAGGGTACCCATAATATCATTGTCATCATCTAAACTTCCAATAAAGCCTTCTGAAGATAATATACCATCTTGAATTTCTGTTTGATAATTAAGTAAATTAAAAAACTTACCAGCATTAGATGCCTTAAAATTATATGAAAAAATCTCACTATCTTTAGTTTTATCAATACTGAAATTTATAGTTTCTCTGGAATCATATGTTGAATTAATAATAATATTACTATAAATATTTTTTGATATAATTTTTGTATCATCTAACTCAAGATTTTCAGAAATAATAATTTTATCCAAATTACCATTTAGACTAATTATGTTATTATTCACATTATTACTATTAATATTAGAGTAAAAAGGTACTAAGTTAAATACACCCGATAATAGGTTGATATATAGAAAATTGTTTTTATACAATAGTTCTAATTTGAGATCATTTTTATTATAAATTAATTTTGTGAAATTAATATAGAAACCATCAAGTACATCATCTAATTTTAAATAACCACTAAATAAATTATCATTATGAATGAAATTGAAATTAATATTATCATATAATATATTATTACTAAAAATACCATTTATGTTTAATGATGATTCTTCACTATAATCTTTAACATAATTTAAATAGGGAAATGATAGTAAAGAATTATTAAGGTTTATATTGCATGAATATAAATCAATTTTATCTTTTCTATTAATTTTACAATCTACTAATGCATTTCCCTTAAGATTACTCAAGTTACTATGATTAGAAAATATCTGATCATTAAAATTAAATTTTAAATTCATTCCATCAATATCTGATTTTAAAAAATTAAAATTAATAATTGAATCATTAATATCCGCTAAACCAGCTATACTAATTTTATTATTTTTTATACTGATATTATAATTAAGATTATTTATAAATATATCATTATTAATATATATTTTTTTTGTGTTTTTTGATAAAAAATTGCCATCAACAATAATAATAAAGTTATTATAATTTTTAGATATATCAGTATATTTTATGTTAAAATTTAATTTATGATATGCCTCAATATCTTTTTTTGCAAAATAGTTTAGGTAATCATAGTCAAGTATATTAAATTCCTTATTAAAAGATATGAAATTTGAATGCTTTCCATCTAAACTAAAAACTATATTAGCAACATTAGTAACATTATTAAGATTAATAATGATATCTGAAAAATTAACTTCATTATATGTTGCATTATGTACAATTAGTTTTAACTTATCTAAACTATTATTTGATATACTAAAATTGCCTTTACCAGAAAAAAAGTTTTTTAAAAATAAATTATTACTTTGATTTTTTGCTAAAATATAATCATTGATAAAAATATTATTAAAAATATAATCAATCTTAAAATATGAATTGCCTAGAATAATATCTCCTAAAAAAATCACTTCGGTATTGATATCAGAATTATTTTGTAAATTTAAAGTTAAGTTATTAATCTTTATATTTGAAGTTTTCAAATTATATGACAAGTTCAATGATAAATTAGCAATATTAGGAATGTAATTTATAGTAAAATCATCATAGAGTAATTTTTTTTTAAGCTGAATAACAGTATTGTCTGAGCTTACAATAAGTTGTATATTAGAAAATTCATTTTTAGCAAAATTAAAAATTATTACACCACTATAATCACCATTAATGGAATATTTTTCATTATTATTAAGCTTTTTATGAATAAACTCTGGTAAAGGTAATTCATAAAAATTTATGGATATATTAAAATTATTTAATGCTTTATTTACTTTAAATGTAAATTTTTTAGCTTCTGCATCTATATTATAATCTTTATATAAAAAATCACCAAAAACATCTGTATTTGTTAAACTCTTTTTATTAAAATTAATTTTTGATATAAAATAATTTGTATCTTTATGTATATAATTAAGACTTCCATTATAAATATTTAAGTCACCGATACTTTTTAAAATATTATTAAATATTTTTATTACTTGATTAGAATTTTGAAAACTTTTTAAAGAGTTATATGTTATCTCTGGATTTATAATTGCTACATTTGACAAATAGTATTTATTATTGAAAATATTACTTAAATTTATTTTAAATTTTATATTATCCACTTCAATATTCTTATAATTTTTATATTTATCTATTTTAAAACCATTAATAGTAATAAAAAAACTATATGATTCTGATACTCTATCTACCTTTATATATTCAAAAAATATTGGCTTATTATAATACCAACTTATTAAATTTGTTAAAACTTTATTATTATCATCTATTTTTATTGAAGTATTAATTATAAAGAATATAGATAAAGACGCTATAGCAATTGCTAATACCGATAAAAGTGCTCCTATTATTATAGAAATATTATTTATTAATTTATAAAAAAAATTCAATACCACTTAAATCTCAATAATGTTTAATTTACTATATTTTTAATATTATTATATAAGTACTATATATTATAAATATTTAATAAGGAGTTAAAATGTCAAATTTATTAGAAAATATGAATGCACCTGTTTTTACTGTTGATATAGATGGAGGTTCTAAACTAGATACGTCTAATATAAAAAATACTTATGTGTTATATTTCTATCCTAAGGATGATACTCCAGGGTGTACAAAAGAGGCAATAGAGTTTTCTGAAAATTCTGGCTATTTTAAAGACAACAATATTACTGTTATTGGCATTTCAAAAGATCCTGTAGTTAAACATGATAAATTTATATTAAAACATGATTTAAAAATAATACTTGGTTCTGATGTTACTGGTGTAATTTGTGAAAAATTTGGAGTATGGGTTGAGAAGTCTATGTACGGAAAAAAATATATGGGAATAGATAGATCTACTTTTTTAATATCTGAAAAAAATAAGATTCATAAAATTTGGCGCAAAGTTAAAGTTAAAGGGCATGTTGAAGAAGTAATTAAATCTTCAAAAGAGCTATTAAATATTTGATATTAAATTATTTTATTTGCTAAAGACTCTTCTAGAAAAATGTCTATATCACCATCAAGAATTGCTTGAAAGTTAGAGCTCTCTTTATTTGTTCTAAGGTCTTTTACTAATTGATAAGGCTGTAATACATAAGATCTAATTTGATGCCCCCAACCAATCTCTGTTTTATTTGATTCAGTTTCATTTTTTTGTATTTCTTTTTTACTAAGCTCTAATTCGTATAACTTAGCTCTTAGCATTTTATAGACCTCAGCCTTATTTTGATGTTGAGATCGATTATTTTGGCATTGAACTACTATATTTGTTGGTAGATGAGTTATTCTTACAGCACTATCTGTTCTATTTACATGTTGACCTCCTGCTCCAGAAGCTCTGTAGGTATCAATTCTTAAATCCTTTTCTTCAATATTTATTTCTATATTATCATCAATAACAGGATATACCCAAACACTTGCAAATGATGTGTGCCGTCTACTTTGAGAATCAAAAGGAGATATTCTAACTAATCTATGTACTCCTGATTCAGTTTTTAACCAACCATACGCATTTACACCTCCAATTCTTATACAAATAGATTTAATACCAGTTTCTTCTCCCTGATTTTCATCTATAATTGATATTTTATATTGTTTTTTTTCAGCCCACCTAGAATACATTCTTAATATCATTTGTGCCCAGTCCTGGCTTTCTGTACCACCAGCTCCTGCATTTATTTCTAAGTAACAATCATTACTATCTGCTTCACCTGATAATAATGTTTCTAACTCTGTTTTTTTCACTATTGTATATAAATTTTCTAAATTTTTTTTACCTTCTGCTATAAAATTATTATCATTTTCTAATTCAGCTAACTCTATTAGCGAAATTGTATCCTTTATATCTAATTCTAAAGTCTCATATATAGTATACCTATCTTGAAGTTGAGTTCTTTCTTTCATTAATTCTTGCGCTAATAACTGGTCTTTCCACAATTCTGGATTAGCTGCTAATGAATCTAATTCTTTTAACCTAATTGATGATTTATCTGGGTCAAAGATGCCTCCGTATAGAGCTCATAGCTATATTTATTTTTTTTATTATACTATTAATTTCTGCAGTCATAATATTTTTTCCTATATTTTATATATTAGTATATTTTTCCATCTAATGGTTTTAAATTTTTAATATCACCGCTTGGCTTCATTTTATATGTTGTTGGAGCAGTTCCAGATATAAATGCCTCGTAAATAATTTTATTAGTTTTAGCAGAAGGTAATAAACCAGTTTCATGATCGACTTTAATCATTTCAACATTTTTAGGAATTTTAAATGGACTTGAAGGATACAAAAGTAATGCTTTTTTCATAAAATTACCCCATATAGGTGCTGCAACTTTGCCACCTGTTTCTTTCTTGCCTAAAGAGCTTGGCATATCATTACCAATAAACACACCTACTACTAAATTAGAAGAGAAACCAATGAACCAAGCATCTTTATTATCATTAGTAGTGCCAGTTTTACCTCCAATATAATTATCAATAGCTTTTAGAGACTTACCAGTTCCATTTTTAATAACACCATTTAAAATCCAAGCTACTTGAAATGCATTTGTATCTTTTATTACTCTAATAGATTTTATTGAATTTTTAAATATTTGAGGGCCAACATCCTCATTTTTACAATCTTGACATTGATTTGTATTTTTTGAATATATAATCTTTCCATATCTATCATGTATTGTTTCGATAAAATTTGGCCTTATAAGATAGCCATCATTAACAAAACTAGCATAAGCTGCTGTCAAATTTAATAAAGAAGTTTCTCCAGAACCTAAAGCCGTAGCTAATTGCTCAGGATAATCACCTATTTTAAAACGATTACCTATTTCAACTATTTTTTCTATACCAATAGAATTTGCTAATCTAACTGTCATTACATTTCTAGATTTCTCCAATCCAGTTCTAAGTGTACTCAAACCATAATAAGAGCCTGTATAATTTTTTGGTATCCATTCTGAAAGACCTGGTCCCTGATCTATGACTAAAGGAGAATCTAATATTAATGATGAAGGAGTTAGACCAGACTCTAGTGCTGCCAAGTAAACAAATGGTTTAAAGGCAGACCCAGCCTGCCTCTTAGCTTGAGTTACCCTATTAAACTTATTTTTTTTAAAGTTATATCCACCTACTAGTGCTAAAACATTTCCAGTAAAAGCATCGATCGCTACAATACCCCCATTTGCCTGCGGAACTTGATATATCTTATATAATTCATCATCCACTCTATAATTTGAAGATTTTGTTACAGATATAATATCACCTACTTTTAAAATAGTATTTTTAAAACTATCAATAGTAATATTGTCCCTATTACTGGTATTAATGACCCATGCTGATTCCATTATATCTAGCTTTCCAAAGTCACCATTTAAAAAACCAATATTTATTTCCTTACCTTCAAAGCCTAAAACTACAGAATATATATTATTATTTTTATCCTTTAATTCATAATTATTAAATTTTGATAACCATTCACTATCAATATTATTAAATTGAATATTACCTACCTTACCTCTCCAACCTTGTCTTTTATCATACTCCTCTAGGCCTTCTTTAAGGCTTTTTTCTGCATAACTTTGTAATTTTTCATCTAAAGTAGTTAAAACGTATAATCCCTCATTATATAAATATTCTTTATCATATTTATTTATA
>Ga0213861_10002322_pt1 | contig 16412 bp, 18 predicted proteins | sample PICome_4_FD_160110 | JGI IMG/M metagenome (GOLD analysis project Ga0213861, IMG submission 160110) | Coastal seawater microbial communities near Pivers Island, North Carolina, United States - PICO131 | ecosystem: Environmental > Aquatic > Marine > Coastal | place: USA: North Carolina... | reverse complement strand
CCGATGGCCAACTGATCAGCTGAACCACGTTGCGTCAGCTGGCTGGGCTAACCAAACCTTGGTCGGCTAGCAGCGCATCTGGTGTCGCGTCGCGACCGCGGAACAGTCGGTATACCTCGGCCGCTGGGCGGCTGCCGCCGAGGCCGAGCACTGTTTCACGGAAGCGACTAGCAACCTCGGCCAACTCGGCCTCGTTGTCCAGACCAGCTTCGCGGAACGCAGCAAACGCGTCAGCAGCGAGCACCTCGGCCCACTTGTAGGAGTAGTAGCCGGCTGCATAACCACCAGCGAAGATGTGACCAAACGCGGGCAACATGCTCTCGCCTTCGAGCCGTGGCGTAACCAGGATCTGGTTGCCGAGCTCGATGTCGAGGGCTTGCGGGTCCACGATCGAGTCGTCGATGCCGAAGCGTTGGTGCAAGGTCAGGTCGGACTTGGCGAAGTGCAGTTGGCGCAGCGTTGCGTTGGCGACCATGAAGTTACGGCTGTCGATGATGCGGTCGAGTGTTTCGTCGTCCAGTGGTTCACCGGTGTCGACGTGGGCGGTGAGTGCCCGCAGGAATGGTTTGTGTTCCATCCAGTATTCGTTGAACTGGCTGGCCAGCTCGACCGAATCCCATTCGACCAGGTTCATGCCCGAGGCACCGCCTTCGTCGATCTCGGTAAACATATGTTGGGTGGCGTGGCCGAACTCGTGAAAGAGCGTGCGCACTTCGTCGAGCGACATGAGGCCGGGGCGGCCGTCGGCTGGCGGTCGGGCGTTCATCACGAACAGCGCCACTGGCAGCGAGCTGTCAGCATCACCGGTGGCGAGCAGGCGATCGCGGCCGACCACGGTGTTCATCCATGCCCCACCCCGCTTCTCGCCCGGGCGGCTGTAGGGGTCGACGTAGAACGCGGCAATCACGTTGCCGTCGCGGCGGACTTCAAAGAACTGCACTGACTCGTCCCATACCGGCACGGATGCGTCGGTCGATTCGGCGATCTCGACGCCATACAGTTTGGTGACCAGATCGAAGAGGCCACCGAGCACCTTGGGCAGCTGGAAGTAGTCGCGGAGCACCTCGGCGTCGTAGCTGTACAGCGCCTCTTGTTGGCGTTCAGCCCAGTAGGCGGTGTCCCACGGCTGTGGGTCGTCGGCACCTTCGGCGCCTTGTTCAACCATGAACGCGGTGAGTGATTCGAGTTCGATCTCAGCGAAGGGACGAGCGGCATGTTCGAGTTGATCGAGCAACTCCCACACGGCTTCGACCGACGGCGCCATCTTGGCATCCAAACTCAGCTCGGCATAGTTGGCGAAACCGACCAGTTGGGCCTGTTCTTGGCGCAGTTCCAGGATCTCTTTAAGGATCGGGCGGTTGTCTAGGTCCGGTTGCACACCCCGGGTACGGAACGCGCGCAGCATGTCTTCACGTAGTGACCGGTTGGTGCCGTTCTGGCAGATACCCAGGTAACTCACGCCGTTGACTTGGAAGTGCCAGGCATCTTCGGCGCCGTCTTCGATGGCCTGGTTCTTGGCGATCTCGATCACTGCGTCGGGCACACCGTCGAGGCGAGCTTCGTCCGTCACCTTGACCCGCGACTCACGCTCTTCCTTGATCAAGTTGGTGCTGAACGTGTTGCTGATCTCGGCCAACCGGTTCTTGATTTCCTTGTAACGATCCTGCTGTGCGCCAGTCAGCGCCACACCGGAACGTTCCATGCCCCGGATCGACTCATCGAGAATGCGGGCTCGGGCAACCGACAGGTTCTGGCCTTCGTCGCTATCTCGCAGCGCGACCATGGCGTCGTAGACCGCACGACTCTGGCTCATCGTGTTCGACATAGCCACGATCGCAGGGCGCACCGCGTCGTAGGCCTCTTGCATCTCATCGCTGTACTTGACGCTGGTCAGATGGGTGATGGCGCCGATGACCGCTTCGAGACGGTGCTCGATCCGCTCCAGGGGTTCCATCAGACCGGCCCAGGTTGGCTCCAGCGATTCTTCCAGCGCAGCGAATTCAGCAGTCGCCATGTCGACCAACTCGGTCACCCCAGGCTCCACGTCGGCAGCGGCGATCCCCGCCCAAACCGGCAGATGGGCGATGGTTCCGCTCGTAGTTGTCAGTTCGAGACGGGCAAGCGGCGTAGCTGTATCACTCATCCGGTCAGGCTATCGGTGAACCACCGCCGCCTTCCCTCCAACTAGCTCACACAAACGCTGGGGCACTCGGATCGGGCGCATGCGTCTACGCCGTGGATGAGAGCGGCACTCCACCAACGAGTAGCAGCAATCGAGAACCAGTGAACAACGGTGTCACCACAGCTGCTTGGTGGATGCGGGCCGATGACGGGCAAGCGTACGTTGCGGTCGTGAGCCTCGTGAACAACTCCAGCGAACTGGACCTCGCGTCAGTCATCGAGTTGATGGTCACATTGCGCGACAAGACAATCTCGCTGACCGCCGAATAGTCACGGCCACCGCTTGTCTCCCGACCCGCACAAGAACGGCACATCCGTTTGGTCCATCTGCGCCCCACGCCCGCTCGTGATCCCGACCGAGAACTCCCGGACCGGCGCCGCAGTGCCGGCATGCCAGGACTGTCGCGGGCGCCCACTCTCAACGCGGCCCACGTTGGCAAGGTTCACGAGCAAAGAGGTAGGTCACCTGGTGGAGACGATCAGCATCAGCGACAACGCAGCGATTCGGCTCCTCACCATGGACCGCCCTGATGTTCTCAACTCGGTGAACCTGGCGATGATGGACGAACTGACCGATGCGTTCACTAAGGCCGCAGCCGACGACGCAGTCAAGGTACTCGTGCTCACCGGAGCCGGTCGTGCCTTCTCAGCAGGTGCCGATATCTCCGAGATGGACGCCCCGCAAGACCTACAGGGACGCGGCCAGAGCAACATGGACGAAATGGTCAGCGCGATCATCGACTTCCCCAAACCGTTCATCGCAGCGGTCAATGGGGTAGGGGCCGGCTACGGCGCCACGGTGTGCGGGCTAGCGGACCTGGTGGTCATGTCCACGTCTGCTCGGTTGCGGTGCCCGTTCTCTGCGCTGGGCATACCACCTGAGTTGGCGAGCACCTACAGCTTCTCCCGCTTGATGGGCCATCAACGGGCAACCTGGTTTCTGTTGGCTTCACAGTGGATAACCGCCACCGAGTGCGTCGAGGCCGGATTAGCTCTCGAGGCAGTCGAGCCGGACGCCTTGATGCCCCGAGTCCTCGAGATGGCAACCGTCCTCGCGTCGTTGCCGTTGACGGCGTTGATGACGAACAAGAAGCTCATCGTCGAACCCCACCGCGAGGCCATGCACCAGGCAATGTGGCGAGAGATCCGCGCTCTGGACGATCTGGGAGGCGGACCAGCCAACCGGGAAGCCATCGCAGCGTTCCGCGAGAAACGTGACCCCGACTTCACCAACATGTAGCTCTCCCCCATTAGATCCCGATACCAATTTTTGCGAGGCTGTGGGTGTCGTCAATATCGAGCACCGCACTCGGGTAGATATAGGCGGTCGACCGTGGCCTAGAGCCGTGATTACGGGGGCCGCATTATCGAGTGATCAGAGCACGGCTTCTTCTATGAGATTGGCGTGCTGTTCATTTGTCGTTGTTAGGTCAGGTCGATTATCACGGCGGTCGTCTCTCGCACTTGAGATAGGGAAAGTGGTCCGACGTTGCCCAGCGTGTGATCGACTCTGTCGGGTGAGACGGCACGCACATGTTGACATTGTGCAGCCGAGGACATCTCAAGCCCGTTGATTGAGGCCGGCTGGATGACGATCTCTGCATGAAACCACGAAGAGTGCTCGTGAGCGGGACGACCTGGATGACTGTTGGATGGGCATCGAGGATTCGCTGGGCGGTTATGACTACCGCCGGGTGCAGGTAGCTGGCTTCGCATCCTTTTGGCTGTCCAAGATCGAGGCTGACAATGTCACCCGAAGTCAGCATCGAGCCAGACCGTCTCAGCGTCCGTGTGAGCAGAGTGGAGTTGGTGCCCGATGTGATCCTGGCGAAGTGCTCGAACAGCGGGAGGTGTTTCCCACTGCGGTGTCAAACTCGGCAGCCAGGCGTTTCAGTTCCTCGTGAGTCGCACTGTCTATCCGGACACTCGCACTATGCATGCAAATCAGCAAACACCGACAGGTTGGCTGACTGACGACGCCCCGTTCTTATCAAGCGCTCTACTCGGGCCGATACCGGGCGGCCCTTTGGTGCCGCTGGCGCGGTTGTGAGCTCTCACCCCATTTGGCCGAGCTCAAGACCGACGCCCTCGAGCAGTCCTGACGGCCTGCGCTTCGAGATCAGGTGGGCTGATGGCCAGCGGTTTCGCCGACCCAGGTCCACAGTCGGTCTCTGCGTTCGGCAGTGTCGGAACGCTTTGTGGTCCACAGCTTGTGTGTCGGCCGGGTGCGGCGATCGAGCCAGAACAGCCCGTTGGACTCAAGCACCGAGTCGTCGGACGCTAGCCATGCCAGCGTGTCGGCTCCTTGCGCTGCGCTGCGCAGCAGCGGACCCATGACCTTGGAGAACGTCGGCAGTGAGTCGTCAACTCCGGGGGTGTCGGCCCATCCTGGGTGCATTGCATGGAAGTGGATTCCGAGGTGGCCATACCTTTCGGCCCACATCTCGTTGAGGGTCACTTGGGCTCGTTTGGCCCGGGCGTATTGCTCGGCTCCCTTGTATTCCCGGGCACTCATTTGAAGCTTCGACACGATGAGATTGGTGCTGTACATGCCGCCCGACGACATGGTGAGCACTCGCGCTGGCGCCGATGCTGCGAGCCTGTCGAGCAGCAAGCCGGTAAGCAGGAACGGCCCGACGACCTGGCTGGCCACGGTGGCTTCGGTGCCGTCGGGCGCGTCATGGCGTTCGCTGGTGAGTGCGCCGGCGTTGTGAATCAATACGTCGAGTCGGTCGTGTTCGGAAAGCACTGATGCGGCGAGTGCTCGTACTTGGTCGTAGTCGCCGAGGTCGGCTGGGACCTGGGTGATGGCGTCGTTGCCGGTGGCCTCGATCATCTCCGTGACCACGGTCTGGTTTCGTTCGGGGTTGCGGCCAACAAGGACGAGTGTGGCGCCGCATTTGGCGAGTTGGGTGGCGGCCGCCTTGCCGAGGCCCGATGTGGCGCCGGTGAGCACGATGACGCGGCCGGCCAGGTTGTAGTCATCGAGTCGCGTCCACTGGTCGAGCCGTCGGCGCGACTCGTAGCCGATCCTGGTGAAGCTCGTGACGATTGGTGCCTCGATGAATGCGTCGGCGATATCGCGCACGTTCATGAGCTGGGCTCGGTCACGCGTTCGCCATCGAGGGCTCGAACGAGTCCCTGCGCAGCCCGGTCCCCGATCATCTTGAAGCTGAGACCAAGTAGTGGGTCGGCCAGCCCCAGCAGACCATTCAGGGTCAGTTCAGCGTCGTACGTGACCGTGGAACCGGCGCCATCGGCCACAACGGTAATGGTGTCGAGCGATGTCAAGAGATGGTTTTTGGCACGCGCCATGAGCAAATTGGGTGGGTCATACTCGGAGATGCGGTAGCGAAGCTTGAGCGGGGCGCCAATGCCGTTGACCCAGACGTCAAAGGCCGCGTCTGGTCCGGCGCCGTCGCCTTCGACCTGCTGAACCTTACCCACCCCGGGGTCCCATTCGGCGAAGTTAGAGAGGTCAGCCATATAGGCAAAACACTCGTCAGGCGATTTAGGTGAATGGACATGAACGACATAGCGGGCCACCACGACGTTCTATCCCGCTTCGCCCTATCAGAGCGGGCCGAACCGGCCTTATCGTCAGGGTCGCCTACGCCTGACTTGTCAACCAGCAAGTGCTCGTACCAAGACGAGCCCACGGGCGGACCATGCCGCGGTTCGGACCCAGTTGGTTGTGATCAGCCGTTGGGCTACGTGGGTGTCGTGCCGTTCGGCATCGCCCGATGGTGGCCCAATAGCAACCAAGCCGTATGCGTCGCGAGGGGCTTATCTCAACAAGATGGGCAACAGCTGCAAAAGCTGCAGGTACAACCCGAAAAAAAGGACCGGCGACGACGCGTGTCCGTTCACAACCCTCTACTGGGACTTCCTTGCTCGCGACGAAGAAGCCTTGCCGGGGAATCACCGGGTCAGCCGGGAACTTGCTGCAATGCGGCGTCTCAGCAACCTGCCAGCTATTCGAGAACGAGCGCAAGTCGTTCTGGCTGCCCTCGACAATGGAACCCTATGAGAGCTACAGCCAGCGGGTGTCTGTCGCTGGGCTCAGCCATGGTCGGGGTCCCGACGATTGCGCTGGATCTCGCGGCTTCTCATTCATCGGTACGATCAACCCGTGACCAGGTTCGGGTTGAACATCCAAGACAACGTCGTTCGAGCGGTCAGCTCGCTCTTTGCGCATGGCCCTACTCCACTAGAGAACACCCTGGACTACCGAGGCGACCCGGGTCTTCTTGGCCCCGATTCGGTCTCGTGGCGAGTCCTCGGCGACGCAGCCGTCTTCATTGGCGGGATCCGAGCGCTCGTCGTGCAATCAGCGCATCCAGAAGTAGCTGCTGGCGTCGATGATCACTCGGCGTACCGCCAAGACCCTCTTGGCCGGCTCTCCCGCACCTCGGTGTACGTAACCGAAACCACCTATGGAGCTATGCCCGAAGTCGACGCCGCCGTCGCCGTTGTGCGCCACGCTCATCAACCCGTCCGAGGAACGTCTGAACGCGACCGGGCTTACAACGCAGCGAAGCCCGAGATGGCAGCCTGGGTCCACAACGTCCTCACCGACTCGTTCCTCGCAGCATTCCAAGCCTTTGGCCCTGAGCCGCTCAACGCCGACGACGCAGATCGTTTCGTCGCCGAGCAAACCAACGTAGGCAGACTCCTGGGCGCAGCTCCGCTCCCTGACACCGCAACTGGGCTTCGACTGTGGATCGCTAACCACGACCAGCGAGCGATCTCACAAGCCCAAATCAATGCCATCGAGTTTCTCCAAGACCCGCCGCTCTCCATTCCTGTGCGAGTCGGCTACCGCCTGCTCTACAACGCTGCAGTGACCACAATCCCTCAAGACCTCAACAGGCAGCTGGGGATTCAAGCTACCCGTGGGGCAGCAAAGCTCGGGCGAACCGGTATCCAAGCAATGCGGTGGGCACTTGGCGCCTCACCGTCGTGGCAGTTGGCGCTCACTCGATGCGATGCCCCGATTCCAGCTGGTCTCTTCCGCCAACCACTCCCCCAAGGAAGCGCTAATGACTGACCTCAACCGGACCAAACGCAGCGTCGTTCACCGCAACGCCAGACCCACAGCGCAGTATGTTTGGCCTGCACTTCAAAGGGGCAAGAACAACACATGGCTTTAACCACTGAGCAACTGGTCGAACTCGCGTCAGAGCACGCCGTTGCCGCACGGGAACGGGCCTATGCGCCCTACTCGAATTTCCTAATGGGAGCTGCTGCAGTCACCGCTGACGGCGCCATCGTGGAGGGGGTGCTAATCGAGAACGTTTCACTTGGACTAGCAATGTGTGCGGAGAGGGTCGCTCTCTTCGCAGCAGTGACGAGCCAACAGGCCCCTGTCGTGCTGGCACTGTGTTCGAAACGGACTGAAGAAGAACTCACATTTCCGTGTGGAGCGTGCCTACAGGTGGCACTCGAGATCGTTGGCACCGAACTGATTATCGTCGCTGTCGACCCCAACAGGAACAGTGCACAGACCACACTCGGCGACCTTCTTCCCCAAGGACCAAAAAGATTTACCCCTGACTACTAAAGATCGCCTTCTAGCGCACGACAAGGACCCCGCAAGGGGCGTTGTCGATCAGATGACAACCAGCAGAAGGGTGAAGGATCCTGCCCCAACAGATCCTGCCAGCAACGGTGTTCCAAGAGTTCCTCCACGCCGTGCCGATGGTCCGCCACTGTGCCTATCCACCGCCGCTACGACTTCGACCAGATCGAATAAGCCCACGCCGACATGGAAGCAGTCACCGCCGCCGCCAAACTCGTCGTCACGACCTAAAGCAGGTCCCGAGGGCCGAGATGACCCAGACCGCCTGGGGCACACCGGTCGACGGCTGCGGGGCGCTTGTCGTGGCTGAGGGTAGGAGATGGCTGCGTGTTGTCTGGGGCTGCAGCCCGAACTGTTGATGAAGTCCGGAGACGAAGGCTTCGTCTTGTTCGGCCAAGTACCGGTTGCTGAGTACTGCTGCTCCATCGCAGCTGATGTAGCGGAGCCGAGTTGTTTCGTCGGTGGCGGCAGTCCAGATGACGTTTGCTACTTCTTCGGGTTCCACCACTCAATAATGGCGAGACGGAACGCATCGCCAAGCGCCGCATAACCGGCGAAGTCGCATTCCCTCGTGTGGTTTAAGGGCGAGTCATAATCACCGGGCGCGGACCGGCCTGCACGCATGAGCTAAGGGCTAGGCGGCGAGGCCGCTGGTCCAGGCTTCGAAGAGCTCGGTGTAGTGTCCGCCGGCCGCGACGAGTTCATTGTGGGGGCCGAGCTCGACCAATTCGCCGTCGACCACGACACCCACACGGTCGCAGCGTTCGGACGTGGACAACCGGTGGGCGATAGCGATGACGGTTCGGCCTTCCATCAGCGACTCCATGGCAACTTCGACGATGGCCTCGGTACCAGGGTCGACGCTTGACGTGGCCTCGTCCAGGATCAACACCTTGGGATCCACGAGCGCAGCTCGAGCCAGCGACACAAGCTGCTTCTCGCCAGCCGATAGACGGCTACCTCGTTCCTGTACCTCGGTGTCCAAACCTTGAGGCAGTCGCTCGAACACATCGAGTACGCCGATGCGATCCAGCGCTTGGCGAATATCGGCGTCGGTCGCTTTGGGTTTTGCCAAACGGATGTTGTCGGCCACGGTTCCAGCAAACAGGAAACCTTCTTGCGGGACCACCACGATGTGTTCTCGCAGCGAGTCTGTGTCGGCCGTACGTAAGTCCATACCGCCGATGCGGATCGTGCCCTCGACCGGGTCATAGAACCGAGCCACCAGCTTGGCCACGGTCGACTTACCAGCACCGGTTGGACCGACGAACGCTACGCGCTCGCCTTCTTCGATGGTCAGGCTCACGCCGGACAGAACACGTTCGCCGGGAACGTATTCGAACGACACGTCGTCGAGTTCGACATGCCCACTGGCGGGAAGATTCGGGGCGCCGGGTTCAGAATCAATCGTGAGTGGTTCGTCGAGCAGGCCATAGAGCTTGTGCAATGCAGCTCCTGCAGATTGGATCATGTTGAACAGCTGGCTGAGTTGTTGCATCGGACCAAACATCGTCTGCAGGATCAGGATGAACGCCGCCACCGTGCCCAGCGTGATGCGCCCGTCGCGCACCATCCAACCGCCCAGCCCAACAGCAAGAGCGGTGCTGAGTGCACCCGCCATCTCGACGACCGGCAGGTAGTAGGCACCGATCTTCACCGACCGCATATGGGTGCGATACAAACCGTTGTTGGTCTCGGCAAAACTCTCGATCTGCACGTCTTCGCGGGCGAACGCCTGCACGACTCGAACGCCGCTGATGCCTTCCTGCAGGCTGGTGAGCGTGGTCCCGATCCGTTCGCGCACTGCCAGGTACGCCAAGTTCGACTCGCGGTGAAACTTCACGCTGGCCACAGCAACGAACGGCATCGTCATCAGGCACAGCACCAGCAACAACGGATCGAGGAAGATGAGTGTGACCAGCGAGGTAAACAGCAGCAGTGTTGCGGTCACGAACATGAGCAGCCCGAGCTGCACCAGCACCTGGAGCGAGTCAATATCCGATGTCATCCGTGACACCAACACGCCGGCATTCTCACGGTCATAGAACGGCATTGACTGTCGCAAGATGCGATCGAACACGCCGGTACGCAGATCCCGCAGGAAGTTCTCGCCGACGCGGGCCAGTGTGGCGATGGCCATCCGGTAGCTGCCGTAGGCAAGCACTGCCACGATGACATACCCGATGATCGACTGATTCAGAGCGCCGCGATCACCCACCGATAGGCCGTTGTCGATGGCTCGGCGCACCAGCAACGGACCCGCCAGGCTGGTGAGCGCAAACACGACCAGGAGCCCAGCCGCCCGGAGCGCCTGCGTTCGATACGGCCGGACTCGACGGAAGGTCCGCCGTAGCACCTTGGTCGTCGCTTCCCGATCGAGCTTGTCGTTCTCGTCGGTGCCACCGGCAAACCACATACCCATCAGCGACCAACGTCCGCTGTGGTCACGTCGGTTACATCGGCAGCAAGCACTTCTCGATAACGGTCGTTCGATGCCAACAGTTCGGTGTGAGTGCCTTGGGCAGCGACACGTCCCTGATCGATCAACACCACCCGGTCAGCCAGTGCAATGGTTGCTGGTCGATGCGCTATCACGATGGTGGTGCGCGACTTCATCGCCTCGCCTAGTGCGTCTCGGATCTCATGTTCTTTGGTCGGGTCAACCGCCGAGGTGGCGTCATCGAGAATCAGCACTCGAGGATCGGCCAGGATCGATCGAGCAATTGCCAGTCGTTGGCGTTGGCCACCGGACAGCGACAGGCCCCGTTCGCCAACTTCGGTGCGGTACCCGTTTGGCAGTTGATCGATGAACTCTTCGGCGCCCGACAGCCGAGCTGCCCGGCGAACCTGCTCCTCGGTCGCAGCCGGATCAACAAAGGCGATGTTCTCAAAGACCGACGCCTGGAAAAGAAACGTGTCCTCGAACACGATGCTCACGTTTCGGCGAAGGGCTTGTGGGTCGAGGGAACGAACATCGACGCCGTCAAGGCGAACAGTCCCGGCGTCGACGTCGTAGAAACGGGGCAGCAGGCTAGCCAAGGTCGTTTTGCCAGACCCGGTAGCGCCAACAAAGGCAACGGACTCCCCCGGTTGGATCGAAAGGGTCAGATCCTGGAGGACCGGTTCACCTTCGTGACCGGGGTACGCAAAGTCGACGTGCTCAAACTCGACACCGCCCAGCGGTGCCGTGGTCGGCAGCGATGTTGGCGTCTCTGGGGCAACGATGCGTGGTTCCACCGCGAGCAGCTGGCTGATACGCACGCCGGCTGCGGCCGCGCGCTGGGCGTTCGCGACCGTCATACCCATGCTGCGCAGCGGTTGGATCAACAACATGACATAGATGTTGAAGCTGATCAGCGTGCCAACCGTGAGATCACCTTCGATGACCAGATGCCCGCCGTAGGCCAGCACCGCGATCAGGCCGATGTTCGGGGCAATCTCCATCGCCGGCAGATAACGAGATCGCACCAGCGATGCCGTGAGTGATTCATGGCGCAAGTCGTCTGCTTCGACACGCAGCGCCTTGGCTCGCACACCCTCGGCGCCGAATCCCTTGATCACACGTACACCAGCGACGGTCTCCTCGACCACGGTTGCAAGCTGTGCCGACTCACGCTGCACACCCATGATTGCGGGGTGAAGCTTCTGAGCGAAGCGGCGACCGAGCACGTTGACCAACGGCAACGTTGCCAGGGCCAACAGTGCCAACACCGGCTGCGTCAGGAACATGATGATCACTGCACCGGCAACCAAAACGAATTGGCCGGTGGTAAGCGGGATCATCGTGATCACGTCTTGGAAGTTCTGCAGATCGGTATTGGCTCGACTCATCAGATCGCCGGTTGCATTGGCGTCGTGGAACGAGAAGTGCAGCCGCTGGATATGTGCGAAGACCCGGTCACGCAGTCGCGACTCGATCATGCGACCATTACGAAACGCCACAAAGCGCCGCAGTCCCAGGCTCACCGACGACAGGACACCAGCGGCAACGATCAACATCGTCCACACCACGAGGGAACCATCTTTTTCGATGCCTCGGTCGATGCCCTGCTGCACCAGCAACGGAATCGCGACCCGACCGATCGACCAGCCGAGGGCCACAATCTGGCCGTAGATAATGAAGCGGCGTTCTTCCTTGATCGCTGACCAAAGAAGCTTCCAGCCAGCCTTGGCCGACGCACGTTCGTCGGCCTCTTCTGCAGCCTGTGTCAGATTTTCATTGGGGACACGTACGACACCACTCAGTGCAATCAACTCCAGAGGTCGGCCATGTAACTTACCGGCCGCAGCGGCGTCGGCTTGTAGATAACGTCAGTCTTGGAGCACGGAGAAGCTGGTGATGGTCGGGCCATCGGGAAAATCTGGCTCGAAGTACGGCTCGCCGTCGTACCCATTCGTGCCTCGTTGCAGAGGTCCGACAGAAAGATTGGCGATGACCGTGCCGTCGCGTTCGACCAACTGGACAACGCAGTCAATAGTTATGTCGCCTACCAGTTCACACCCGCCGACGCCGGATTCGCTGTCGATTTCGACCAGTACCGAATGTCCCTGCCGGATCGGCGGGGGCAATTCATCGAGCCCGTAGGAGTAATGCGTGGTGTCGAGGCCGAGTTGCCATGCTTCGACAAACAGCAGCACTGCTGCTTCGATTCGTTCCGGCGGGTCTTGGAAGGAAATGAAGTTGTTGCTGACCCACCCATCGATGGCACCATCGACAGTTGTATAGATCACGGGCTGGAAGTTGTAATCGAGGCCCGTGCCACCCGACACGATGTTGCAACTCGATGGCGGGATCGAGGCAAGGATTTCTGCGTCGGTCGACGGCGCTGCCCGCAGATTGAGGGTGCTGTCGACACCCGACACACAGAACCGGTTCGGCCATTCACCAACAAATGCTGGCACTGACGCCGTCGGTTGTGCGGCCGGTTCAGAACCAACGGTTGGACTTGCGGTTGCTGCGCTGGTTGGCAACGCATCACCACCGTCGGATGACACCACCGTTGTCGGCGCTGCTTCGTTCGCTTGCTCTGGCGAGGATTCTCCGCCGCCGCAGCTCGCAGCGAATGCCAGCAGCGCACTGACCACAACCATGCTGAACCGTGTCGTTCTCATGCTCCACAGTATGAACGATCGCCAGCCACGTGCACGCGGGAGTTTTCCTGACCCCCACTCACCGGATCAGAGGTCGCCACAACTAGTCCTGGGGTGTGATGAGGGCCTTGTCGCCGGTTGCCATCAGGCCGTAGCGCTTGACCATCGCTGGGTCGACCACGTCGGTCAGCGACAGCCGCATGCCGTAACTGCTGGCGAAGGTCGTGGTGATCTCGTCGGCCACCCTCTGACGTAGGCGATCCGCGCCCTCCTGGCCGATCTTGCCTAGGAACGGTGTGAGCAACCAGCCGCCAAGCCCCCATGACATGCCGAAGTTGCGCGTGATCGTGGTCGCGCCCCGGTCGAGCCCACCATAGATGTAGACCTGCTTGTGCGTGTCTGATCCGTAACGGCTGAACTCATTCGCTTCGGATGCCACCCGTTCCATGCACATCAGCAGAGTGCCAGCGAGCTCGCCACCACCGATGGCATCGAACGCAATAGTGGCTCCCGTCGCTCGCAGCGCTTCGGTCAGATCGTCGACGAACGTCTCTGCACTGGAGTCGACTACATGGGCCGCCCCCATGTCGTTAAGTAGTGCCACATGTTCGGGCTTACGCACGATGTTGACTAGGTCGACGCCATCGTTGATACAGATGCGGTTGAGCATCAGTCCCAGGTTTGAGGCACCGACGGTGTGGATGAGCGCAGTGTGGCCTTCGGCTCGCATGGTCTCAACCATGCCGAGCGCAGTCAGTGGATTCACGAATGCAGCGGCCGCATCCGCTGGGTCTGTGCCGTCGCCCATGACCAAACACTGAGCGACATGCAGCACTCGATATTCGGCGTACGCGTTGCCAGACAGGAAACCAACAACCTTGCCCATCAGCGCTTGTGCTGCATCTGAGGAGCCCGCGGCAACAACAGTACCGCCGCCTTCGTTGCCGGTGGGCATGGGTTTTCCCAACCGACCGGCAGAACCAGCGAGGACCGCTGGCGATAGTGATACTGCGACCGCTGGCAGATCGCCATCGACAGCGACTGCGGTGCTCACGTCACCCCCTGCGAACAACATGCCAAGGTCTGAGGGATTGATCGGCGCTGCTTCGACCCGCACGAGCACCTGCTCCTCGCCGAGTTCACCTATGTCGCTGCTCCGAAGCCCCAGCGTGACCGTGCCGTCGTCGGTCACCGTCGATCGCAGCTCAAGGCAAGTTGTCGGAAGGTCAGTGGTCGTGTCGCTCATATCCCCATTCAACTACCTGCAGCCCGCCCGCAGTCAACGCAGCCCGAAGGACCTGTACTTAGTACACGTGCTTGCGGTCAGAGTTTGGGAACGAGTTGGGTGCTCTCGACGATGCGAGAGTCAGCGAGTGCAGCTGCTCGTATTGGTGCGATCGCCTGGTAATCGGGATCGTTGAACATCTCGATGAACTGTCGGCGGGTGGGATAGGTGACCAGGATGATGATGTCCCACTCTTCGTCGCCGCCAATCACGGTGTGTTTGCCTCGGCCCATCCACATGACCGAACCGCCGAAACGGGGCTCGAGCTCTGCGAAGGCCTGACCGTACTTGGTGTACGCCTGGCGGCCAGTAAGCCCGTCGACGCCATGACCTGACTCGGCCTGATCTCGGTACTTCAGCAGATTGAGCATCACGACCGGTTCATCGAGATCGCTCTCGGCCATCTTGGCGATCACGTCGTAGTCCGCATGTACATATCCCATGTCCCGAAGCTAACAAGCCCGACTCAACACTCAATGATCCGGACCGGGATACGCACTGCAAGCCCGCCTTCGGAAGTCTCCTTGTACTTGACGTTCATGTCCTGCGCGGTCTGCCACATGGTGTCGATGACATCGTCCAAGGTGACTCGGGCCAGGTCAGGTAGGCCTTCCAACGCAAGGTGGGCAGCAGTAATGGCCTTCATTGCTCCCATGGCATTCCGTTCGATACACGGAACCTGTACGAGCCCACCAATCGGGTCACAGGTCAGGCCGAGATGGTGTTCCATGGCAATCTCGGCCGCCATCAGCGCTTGTGCGGGCGTGCCGCCCCGGACCTCGACAAGGGCTGCAGCAGCCATTGCGGCTGATACTCCGATCTCGGCCTGGCATCCTCCCATCGCGGCCGAGATAGTGGCCCGCTTCTTGAAGATCGCGCCGATCTCGGCAGCCACAAGCAGAAACCGGATGGCGCTTTCGTCGGTGGCAGTTCCCGTGGCCAAATAGTGCGCCAACACTGCCGGGATCACACCAGCAGCGCCATTGGTTGGAGCGGTCACGACTCGACCAAAGGCAGCGTTCTCCTCGTTCACGGCTAGCGCAAAACAGCTGACCCATCGCACCGTGTGGTCAAAGTTGGGGCGAGCGCTGCACACCGCGTGAAACCAGTCGTCTGCCGAGTCGAACTCGCTGGCAGCACCCATGAGCGTCTGGTGAAGACCAGCAGCTCGCCGTGATACTTCGAGGCCACCGGGCAATACCCCTTCGGTGCAGCAGCCTCGAAACATGCACTCGACCATCGTGTCCCGGATCCGAAGCAGACCGGTGTCAATCTCGTCATCGGTGCGCCAATGGCGCTCGTTTCCACGCACGACGTCAGCGATCGAGCAGTCGAGATCTTGGGTCCAGCGCAAAAGATCCTGTGCCATTTCAATCGGAAATGGCAGGGTCACGGGCTCCGGCGCTTCAACCCCCGTGTCCTCACCAACGATAAACCCGCCGCCGATCGAGAAGTATCGACGCACGAGCGGCTCGTCATTCGCACGGACAGCCGTAATCGCCATGCCGTTCGGGTGGAAGTCAAGCGACTGGTCGGTGTGGAACTGGATGTCGCGTTCTCGTTCGAACGGAACCCTGTGCTGGCCTCGCAGCCGGAGCTCGCCGGCCAACGCCACGTCGGCCCCGAGCCTGGTGATCAGGCCGACCTCACACGTCTCGGGGTCTTCGCCGCGCAGCCCCATCATGATGGCGACACCGGTTCCATGGCCTCGTCCGGTCTTGGCCAACGACCCGTACAGGTCGACGTTGACCGACTCGACGTCCGTAAGCGCTCCGGCCGCTTCGACTTCGTCGAGGAATCGGAGCGCCGCCCGCCATGGACCAAGGGTGTGTGAGCTCGATGGCCCCACACCAATCTTCAACATGTCGAACACACTGATCGCCGATCGAATCCGCCGATCCGGTATGTCCAGTTGATCTGAGACGATGGTCATGGGTGCTCCCCGAGGTCGGGCTGATCCTAATCCTGCACGTCGCGCTGATGTTGCGAACGAAAGCCAACCCGAACAGCGCGAGCTACGGAGCTGCGATCGCTGGTGTAGAGATTGCACCCCTCACCCCATCGATCGGTGCGGTGGTGAGCAGCGTCGGCCTGGCCCACAATCTGCAGGATCCGACAATCGAGGCCGCTAGCAATCAAGCCTTTCTCGACCACCATGTGCTGGTATTTCGCGATCAGGAACTGACTCGCGAACAACATCAGGACTTCGGCCGCCGCTTCGGTCCGCTCCATGTACATCCAAGCCAATGCCACGATGACTACGAAGGCGACCAA
>Ga0213861_10002320_pt1 | contig 16415 bp, 7 predicted proteins | sample PICome_4_FD_160110 | JGI IMG/M metagenome (GOLD analysis project Ga0213861, IMG submission 160110) | Coastal seawater microbial communities near Pivers Island, North Carolina, United States - PICO131 | ecosystem: Environmental > Aquatic > Marine > Coastal | place: USA: North Carolina | collected... | reverse complement strand
GTACCGTTATCGTTAGTACCATCGCCATCTACATCGGCATCTTCATCGTTTGGTATGCCATCGCCGTCAACATCTGGATCACTAGCATCGTTGATACCGTCGCCGTCCGTATCCGTACCGTTATCGTTAGTACCATCGCCATCTACATCGGCATCTTCATCGTTTGGTATGCCATCGCCGTCAACATCATCATCAGTTGCGTCACCTTCACCATCATTATCCGTATCAATATCTATAAATAAATTAAAATTAACAGCACCAGATCCTGCTGCATTTGTAGCAGTAATAGTGAACTGGGTTTGAGATAGTGCAACTGTTGGAGTCCCTGAAATAACCCCTGTTGAAGTACTAAAACTTAAACCAGAAGGTAACGTTGGTGAAATTGCATAAGCGGTAATAGTGCCTCCAGTATTTGTTGTACTAATTGCAGTTAACGCAACATTAATTACACCATTGTAATCAGCTTGACTTAAAGTAATAGCTGGTGGAGCTAATGTTTGAATGTTTGTATTTGTGGTAGAAGCTATAGGATTACTAAATGCATCTTGATAGCTTATTGTTACATTATACGTTGTAAATGAAAGCGCTGCTCCCGAAACTACATTTGTAATTGTTGTTGGATCTGACCCCACTTCATAATTAAATGTAGCCGAAGTAGCATCGGTCATGGTCCAAACTGTAGCAGTACTACCATCTGTTGGGGTGAAAGTTAAAGTTACAGAGCCGCTTAATGGTGTTTCTGGTAAGGTATAATCTACTTGTAATGTAGTAGCACCTGTGGTATTTGTAGCTGGTAAGGTTAATAGCGGATCTTGAGTAGCACCAACTATAACTGTAATTGAATAATCTACACTACAACCGTTTGCATTCGTATACGTTATAACTGTATTACCTTGGGTCAAGCCGCTAACTTCTCCATTTGCATCAACTGTAGCGTTTGCTGGATTAGAAGAAACCCAAGCATTTGTAGTTGCAGGTGTTGTGGTTGCTGAAAGTGTTATGGACTCACCTACTGCAACTGAAGTATCACCAGAAATAACTGGTACGTCACTTACTGTTACTGTAATCGAAGCTCGATCACTCTCACAACCTGTAATATCATTCACCTGCGAAACATAATATGTTGTTGTACCTGCTGATGTCGTACTTGGCGTTGGCGCTGTGGTACTTGCTGTGCCACCAGTAGCTTCAGTGTACCATTGTAAACTATGACCTGTGGTTGCGGTTGCTGTTAAGGCACTTCCCGTTTCTCCTTCACAATAACTTATATAAGCTACTGTTGGTAGAGATGGTAATTCATTTACTGTAATTGTTTTTGTACTCTCATAAGAGCATGTATTGTAAGTGTAAGTATAGGTAATTGTTGCTGTACCTGAAGCATTAGCAGTAATATTACCTGAAGCATCTATTGATATTACAGAACTGTCTGAACTAGACCAGCTTCCACCACTATTCGTATGTGTTAAGGTCTCTGTACTATTTAAACATACTTCTGAAACACCAAATATTGCAGGTCCAATCTGTAAAATATTTTTGGAGCTACCCGTCATATCCATAGAATTGATAGTTAAATCATTCCCATTTGTACTTGAGTCTATAATTACTGAAATATCAGTATTATCAGATGATCCAGTTCCTTGATCAAATTTATAATATGCCATTAAATTTGATTCTGTTCCTTGTAATTCGTTAGTATAATTAGATGCTATCTCATTTGGTGACTTTACAGAATTCCAGATCTTAACTTCATCTATATTCCCGTTAAATTGTCTACTGTGACCTCCGTTTCCTGAAATATTTCTACCTATTTGTAAATTACCTGATGTAAAATCAGGAGAGAAATTTTGATTTCTTTCTAGGGTTCCTACTAAATTACCGTTAATAAACAACTTCATAATTCTACTATCACCATCATAAGTTGCTGCGACATGTTGCCAAGTTTCTGTGGATAGGGCATTTGCTGAAGTTGCCAATCTTTCCCAAGACCAACTTTGTTCAATAATAAAGGATAAAACCCCATTAGATTCTGTTTTTAAAGAAAAAGCATTTCCTTTAGAAATAACTCCTGCACTTGATTCGTTAAATGATGTAGGATAAATCCAAGCTTCTAATGTAAAACTATTAGAACCAGACAAGTTTAACGTGGTAGTCGGAGCACTAGATAAATAGCCTGATGAAGCAAAATTCATGGCCCTATCATAAGCATATGGAGCATCTTCAACGACTACGTCAATTGCTGCTCTTGCACTCTCACATCCTGAGGCATCATTTTTCTGAGAAACATAATACGTTGTTGTACCTGCACTTGCTGTGGATGGCGTTGGCGCTGTAGTACTTGCTGTGCCACCAGTAGCTTCAGTGTACCATTGTAAAGTATTTCCAGATTCAGCTGTTGCTGTCAAGACAGTAGCCGTTTCGTTTCGGCAATACGAAACATCTGTCGTATTTGGAGCAGTTGGTATATCGTAAACAGAAACAACAATTGGGGTTCTATCGCTTTCACATGGGTTTGAAATAATATCTGAATCTAATATAAACGCAAAATCTTGAGAAATTACTGATCCATCAGCATAGCCTGTACCTCCAATATAAGACGTTGAAGTTCTTGTATAGACAGTTGATGTATTTACCAATTCAAAATAGTATTCAAATCCACTATTTAAAACTACATTTTGGTTAGAAAATGAAAACGAAACGTTATTTGTATTCCAATTTGGAATTGTGTTAACAAAAGTAGCATCTGCTGTAGCTAACAAATTACCTCCGAAACCGCTATATATTTTTAATGTTGTGGTAGAGTTTGAATCGCTAAAATACAGGCTCTGAATAGAAATTGAATTTAATTTCACACTTGATGTAACCTGAAAAGTTTGTCCAAAATTACTAACAAAAGAATTATAGTAACCTGAAATAGGATTGTCAATAACATACGAATCCGCAATTGCTTTTTGACTGACATAATAAGTAGTAGATCCAACAGTTGTTGTAGATGGGGTTGGCGCTGTGGCGCTTGCTGTGCCTCCTATGGCCTCTGTGTACCATTGTAAAGTATTTCCTGTAGCTGCTGTGGCTGTCAAGGCAGTAGCTGTTTCATTTATACAATAATTAATATCACTTGCTGTAGGAGCTTCGGGTAATGCAAATATTGTTACAATAATTTCTTCCCTTTCGCTCTCAAAGCCATTAGCATCTTTTTGACTTACATAATACGAAGTTGCAGAGGCTGTTGAAGTATCTGGAGTTGGTGCTTCAGTACTAGCTGTTCCACCGTTTGACTCGGTATACCATTGTAAAGTATAACCAGATTCAGCTGTTGCTGACAAAGGAGAAGCTGTTTCGCCTGTACAATATGTAACATTTGTATCTGTTATAGGTGCGCTAGGTGCATTTATAGTTAAGGTAATTGCGTAAACTTCACTTTCACATCCTGTTGTCCCATTTTTAACTGTTACGTTAAAGTCATAAGTACTGGGAGCAGAATCATTTGGAATTACTACAGCTAAATCACCAGCAGTTCCAGTAAATGATTGATCTATAATTGAGGAGAAATTTGTTAACGCATTTGTTCCAGCAGATAGAGAGTATGTAGATGGACTATTTGAAACCGAAGTATATGGAATATTAAAAGAGGTAGCCCCAACATTTATATTTGCAACGGTAGACAAAGTAATTGTTGGTAATGCATTTACTATTCCCGAAACAGCAATCGTCTGAGAAGTAACTCCAGTAGAACTCAAAGTAATATTACCCGATGGCGAACCCGAACTAGATCCTGTTAAACGAACATATACCGTTGTATCAGCAACACTTCCCGATGTCTGGGCTAACGTTAATGTGCTAGAATACGTACTATCATCCGTAGAAAACTCATAACCACTTAAAGCAGCAATCGATATATCTGCCGTAAGACCTGAAGCAGAAATCACAAAGCTTTGTGCAGATGAAACGTCATTCGTACATGTTTCAAAGGGGAGTAATGAGCCTGTAATTGTAATCCCAGGCGCCTTTAAACCTGTATCAGCATCAGCTATGGCAAACTGAGTATTAGATAGCGCTCCTGTATAACCTGAAATTGTAATACTTGTTCCGCTTACAGTTACCCCTGTAGTTTGTTTATTCCAATCCGTTCCATCAAATAGAAATAATGCTGGATTATCTATAACTCCATTTATTGAATCAGATTCATTCCAATTAAATGTAATATCCGATCCTAATGTAGCATCATTAGAGGAATTTTTTGAGATAATCCATTGTCTTTGTAAACTATTTGTCCCTTTAGTAATCCAAGAGTTTGTATTAGAACTACCATCTTGATTCACGCGATCAGAAACTCTTACAGAATAAACATCATCTACTCCCGAATTGTTTGTAATAGAAACAGGATTGTAAGTTGAATTACCAATACCAAAACTTTTTACTGATGTAGAAACAGTTTGCTTTAATGATCCATTACCACTTGTTTTTATGTAAGCAGAAGCAGAAATGCCTTCAGCAACTCCTGAAAGATCAAAGTTATTCCATCCAAGGTTTAAATGTGCATCAGAAAATACAATTTTATTGGCAACAGTCCAATCACTTCCACCTATATTAAATTCACTCACTCCTGATTTAGTGAGTCTTAAAGCATAATCAGAATCAGTAAAAAGATCAGAGGGTGCTCCATCCCAAAAAGTGTGATAATAAACATAACCACTATATAATGGATAATAATATATTGTTTCTCCTATATTATTTCTCAAAATACTAAACGTACCAGTATTATAGTCACTTGTTAGAATATCATTTTTACCGTCTCCATCAAAATCACAAATTGTTTTGCGTCCTTTCCCATGCGAATATGTTATATACCCAGTAAAAGAATTGGAGCTGATTGAACCTGATATATTATTCAGAAGCATGTAAGTCTTGCTTGAACTATTGTGATCTATGTGGAAGTAGTCAACTTTTCCGTCAGTATTAAAATCACCAGTACTTAATCTACCTACAATACTATTATTCATAGTATAAGATATACTAGTGGTTGTAAAATCAGCGTTAGTAATACCTCCTGATCCTGAATAAGTGTTTTCAAAGAAAGTACCATCTTCATCCATCATATCATTGTCGCCGTCATTGTCATAATCAGCAGTGATTATAAATGATGACGATGAAGTAGTTGTATTCATTGAAGTAAAAGATATTGAACCAGGTGTTGAACCATTAATTGAAATATCTACAGTTCCACCTGAAGTGATGATATCTGTTTTTCCGTCCCCATCAATGTCCGAAACGGTTAATTTTGGCCCAGCGCCGGATGTTAATGTATGAGCCATAGATGAGAAAGAAATATTACCAACTGTTGAAGTATTTAAATAAATAACTGGTGAGGAAGAACCATAAGAACCCCCTGCTTGAATAACAATATCGATTTTACCATCACCATCAAAATCAGCAACATCCATATTTGCGAAATTATTATTAACTGCAAGGTCAAATTTTGTTGCAAAAGAAATATTACCCGCCGATGTTGAAGTGTTCCTGAGGAAGGAAACAAAACCCCCAGTTGTCAATGCAGCAATATCCTTTTTTCCATCCCCATCAAAATCGGCTGCACGAATGGAGTAGGATGTGGCGTCATATATAGAAAAGTCAGTACCAGAATCGAAACTATTTGCATCAATAATACCTGGAACAGCTGTGTTCAAATGTACTCTAACAACAGCACTTGGAGATGACTTCACTTTAGAAACATCAGGCTTTCCATCATTATCAAAATCAGCAACAGCTACAACATTGTCAGCAGATTGCCAGCTATATGCATTAGAGACTGTTGAAAAGGAAACTCCTGAATTGTCATAATGTCGCGTCTTAACAACTTCGTTTGAAATCACTGAATTTACAACTCTAAAAGCAGTTTTTGAAGAAGCTATATATCCATCAATGGTAACAGTTATAGGCTCGTATGTACTACCAAAAGGTACTGTAACTGTTAGAGTAGTGGTTGTTGCTGTAATTACTGAAGCTTTTACCGCTCCAAAATAAACAACATTATTGGCTGGGGTAGCATCAAAACCAGTACCAGTAATAGTTACGGTATCTCCGACCTCTGCTGAGGTTGGAGAAAAAGAAGTTATTGTTGGAACTTGAGAGAAACTGTTAAATGCGACAACTAAAAACAGTAAATTAAACTTAAAGTTTTTAAAACAGACTAAGGAATTGAACATAATTATTATAATGAATTAAATAATGTTAAAAATTAAATAATTAAAAGAAAATTAAGGGCTTATGGTTCTTTCTAATAAAGTATTTTAATTAAAAGTTTAAAATTGGAATTCAAATTTAATGATTGTAAAAGGGTGTTTGATAATTTCCTTTTATTATTATATATTTTTTAAAAAAAAGGAGTGTCATTTTAAAAAAAAGACTAAATTTGAACATGGAATTAATCATAACATTCCCCTTCTTATTTAGTTTTATAATTACTATACAAAGCTTGCAAAAGCAAACGGTAACTTTTTTTAATCTGAGCATTTTAGGCCTATCTATTTATGTAATGGCGCATTTTTTCGTTAATAACGAAGGGTATGCATTTATTGCCGCTATTCTATTTAATCATTTTACTCCTTTATACCTATTAGTTGGACCATTTTTCTATATATTTATTTTAATTCAATTTGACATAATCAGTCAATTAAGAAAAATTGATGTACTACATTTCATTCCATCATTAGTTCAACTGATCTCCATAACAGCATATTTTGTATTGCCTTGGGAAGACAAAATAACTTTAATTCAAAAGATTTATGAAAACCCAAGTATTCAAGGGGAGCTAGATATAAACATGTTCTTTTCCCCTGAATTCAATTATATTTTTCGTTTGCTGCATTTTCTTACATACTGTATGATGAGTTTAAGGGTCATTATTAAAAAGACTCATATTCGTGAAAAGGAACATTTAAAGTCTTTAAAAAAAATAACAGGAATTTTTATACTACTTGCATTAATTTACTTAATTCACATTTTCATCATCATTGCTGAGGGTACATATAAGAATTTACTTTTAAGTTTAATTATATACATAGATATTATATTGTTTTTGGGATTAATGTTTGAGCTTTTTAAATTTCCTGAATTATTATTTAATAAAAACAAATTCAAAAATTCATACTTAAACAAATCACCCTTTATAAAAACAACTCCTGACAAAAATCTAATTCCAAAAGATGTTTACAGTAGAATAGGCATAAAATTAAATGAAATGATAAATGAGCCTCGATTTCTAATAGATTCTGCAACAAATTTTGATGTATTTGCAAAAGAGATTAACGAAAACAAATATCATATTCGACTGTATCTAAAATGTAATGGGCTGTCATTCATTAAACTAAAAAATAAAGTGCGCGTTGAAGAAGCAATAAAACACATTAACTCAAAAAAGCCGTATAAATTAGATTACATTGCCAATAAATGTGGATTCAATTCACCTTCGAATTTCTATAAAATTTTCAAAAATATTACAGGTTACACCCCTTCTGAGTTTGAAAAAACACCTCCTCAACATAGGAGATATTGAATTTTAATGTGAACTTTATTTAAATTCGGTGGCATTTGGAAGAAATTAGAACTAAATTTGTTTCAATTCAATCAAATCCTGAACAAAATTGTTCGATTTTACTCCCCTAGTCTCCACAGCATTATTTCCAAGAATAAAAAATTATTCTTGGAAATAAAACACAAGTATCGAATCATTCAAATATTTAAACTGAGTTTTATTCTTTTAGCTATTAAATACTTCTCTGTTAAGCTTCCCATTTTCTGTATAGGACACGCAAAATCGTAAGGTTGATAAATTTACTTCTAGTTTTGCAAAGTCATCACCTAATTTCCATGTAAAATTTAATTTAGTGTTGTCAGGGTTTTTTAATGATAATTCTCCATTAAAAGCATCAAGTCTATTCCGTAAATTAATGAGTTCAAGCTGCTTTTTATAAATTTGTGCTTTAGCTCCACTGTTAACATCGAGAAAACTTAGGTTGGTTCTGTTTATCTCTTTGTGACCACCTGCTCCAGCAAGTTCAACGGCTTTGTAGTCATTTTTTCCTGCAAATAAGTCAAGATACCAAACTTGCGGTGTTCCTGGAACAAATAGTTGAATGGCCCTTGCTAACAACATTTTATTTTCACTTTCACCTAATGCACTGAAATATGTGGCATTTACTTGATAGTAGGATATTTTTTTCCCTTTGGCGTCAAAAAGGTTTTTAATTTTCCCACCTCTATCGATAATTAACTCAATAACCTCTTCAATTTGCTTATCTGTAAGTAACCCTTCATTGTAAACACCATCGATTTCTTTTCCTTTTAAGTCCAACATGGGGATACCATCATGACAGCCGAGCATATTAATGGTCTTATATTTTTTTTCGATAAGTTCTCTGATCCATTTTACTAAAGGTTTATTGTCTTTATATTCAAGACTATAGATAATCAACCCTGGCAGGAAGAAATCATAAATCATATATCCTTTATTGGATACCTCCTCGTGGGTTTTAGATCCGTATTCGGCGTGAATTTCTGGGAGAAGCGTTAGCTTTGAACTAGCTGCCATCTCCTTAAAGCGATCTAAATATTCCCAAGTCCCTGGCTTGTTGAAAAAGTTTGTTTCGCCTACACTTTTATGTAAATAGGCAAATGCATCTAAACGTAAAATTGTGCATCCATACTCTGTTAGTTTTTTAAGACAGCCTTCATAAAATTCCCATACCAGCTTTGAGTTTGCATTTAGATCCATTTGACCTAAATACGTGCATTTTTGACGCAAAACATTTTGGATTTCTTTTTTTTCCTTTAAACTATTTAAGCAATCCATTTCATGAATGTGTTCCCCTCTATCTATGGCTTCGTTTATTGCTTTAGTAATACGCTTCTTTTTGTCATCAGCATCTAAAACACCGTCTAGATCTGATAGTTGTATTTTATTAATGGTTATTTTTTGATAAAAAGTATTCCAATAAGGTCGCTTTGTGCCGTCGGGAAAATATACTTCAAGTATGGGCAATCCATCTTTGCGCATAAAAAGCTTTTGGAGGTATTTTTTTTGGGGTTGCACGATTCCGTCAACACCCAGTTTACCGTTGTTTTCCCAGAAAGCATTCCAATCAATAAAAAAATCCTTGAAGTCTGATTTATCTCCTCTTTGTAGTAGATCTTGGAACTGCGGAGAGGCTACTGAAAGATGGTTCAGTACAATGTCAAGCTTTAGATTTACACTTAAATCGGATAGCCTTATTACGTCTTCTTTGCTAACTAAAGATTGATTTAAGTCATAGTCAATAATTGAGAAGCCGCGATCCAAATCGCTGTTAAACATCGTGGGGAGTAGGTATAAATAATCGAAAGCTTGCTTGAAGTTATTTTTATCAAAAAAATCAATCAAATCGGATAGTTTCTCACCAATACTATCAGGGTAAGCATTAAGTATGACTCCTTTTTGCATTTATCTTAAACTAAATGATTTATGGAGTGACAAGGCTTGTAAATTCAGGAATATGACCGACGTTTTGCAATTTAATATGCGCAAGTTTAAGACCAAATAAAACGCATTGTTCCATATCATGATTTTTGATATATCCATATAAAAATCCTGACCAAAAAGCATCTCCAGCACCTGTTACATCAACCACCTTATTTAGCTTAATAGCAGGCTTGTGAATGGATTTTTTACCTTTCTGTGCTAGAATAACTCCCTCACCCCCTAGTGTGAGACAAACGGTATCTGCTCCATAGCTATGGAAAAGAGGAAAGATATCGTTATAAGTATCAACATCTCCAAATAATCTTTTGGCATCGTCTGCACTTATTTTGACAAGGGGGTTAAAAGCGCAATAAGCTTTTACAAATTTAACAGCCTCTTCTTGATTTGGCCAAATTTCAGTAGCATAATTTATATCAATACTCAATTTACATCCTGATTCAAATGCCAGTTTGGCTTTTCGCATGATGACTGATCTGGCGGGTTCTTGACTTAAAGCGAAACAAGATGTATGAAACACCTTGGCTTTTTGGACAAGTTCGTTATTTATTTGTGCCTCAGCAATATATGCGTCAGCACCTCGTACAGGTATAAAGTCAGGAGTGTCATCAGTCCTAGAGATAAAAATCAAGCTGGTAGGTTTATTTGAAACCTTTGCCACATAGCTATTATTACAACCAAAGCTATCCAATTCATCAATAAGATATTTACCTAGACCGTCGTTACCAACACTAGCTACCAAAGTAACATCAAGGCCAATCGTATTGGCATTAACAGCCAAATTAGCCGCTGAACCACCTAATAGACGGGTATAGTTTTCTGTTTCAGCAATGGATTTACCATACTGCTTGCCAATAAAATCTACCAATATTTCTCCAACACTTAGGATATCCATTAATTTAAATTTAAACTGTTTTTTTAGCAGGTTTAATCATCAAGGTTGCCAGCGCTCCACAGAACAGTAAAACTGCTGCAAAACTGATGGCATTTCTTGGGTCATTATTTAAAAAGTTTTTTAGAATATATCCAAAAGAAAGGTTTTGAAGCAGCATTGGGATCACAATCATCATATTAATAATACCCATATACACGCCGTATCTTTCTTTGGGAATTGAGGAAACTACTAGCAAATAGGGAATTCCCATCATACTGGCCCATCCAACACCAAAGCCCGTAATGGCGATAAATAATAGGTTTTTATCTGCTATGTGAGGAAATATGGCAAATCCAATTCCGGCAAGAAGCAAACAAACAAAGTGAACTTTTTTAGCTCCAAACCTTTTGGCATACCCAACTAATAGAAATGCAACCAAGAATGTAACTATGTTATACCATCCATTTACCAAGCCTGTCCAACTGACCGCTATTTCGTAGGCCTCTGGATTTGATTTTGGAGTCGCATCCCAAACAGAAAGGGCAATACTTTTGGATGAGTTTTGCCAATAACAAAAAAGCGCATACCATTGAAATAAATACACCAGTGCCAATTGCCACATTACTTTAGGCATACTTTTGATTGCCGAAAATATTTCGATTAGTGGGGTGCTAATTCCTTTTTTGGCCGTTCTTATTTTTTCAAGTTCTTTCTCTGTAGGTGGTATTTCCTTTGTGGTTTTAATACTCCACAGAATAGACCCAATTGAACAAACTGCGCCGAGAAAGAATGATGCAAAAACCCAAGTAGGCAAATGTCCCGTTTTACCAATAATAATCATAGGGAATATGAATAGGGATACGTTTGCAAGGGTTTGTCCAAGGCCCGTAAAAAAGCTTTGCATCTGAAAACCCATGGGTTGCTGCTCTGTTTTTAGTGTGTCAACAACAAAAGCACGATAAGGCTCCATCGCCATATTGTTTCCAGCATCTAGAATCCATAAAAGACCTGCTGCCATCCAAAGCGAACTGCTAAAAGGGAAGGCGAAAAGACTAATGCTGCAAATTAATGCACCAATAAAGAAATAAGGCTTACGTCTTCCGAATTTTGGGTGCCAGGTCTTATCACTAAGTGCGCCAACAATGGGTTGCACCAAAAGACCTGTAACCGGTCCTGCTAAATTTAAAATAGGAATTTGATCGGGAGCTGCGCCTAAAAAATCGTAAATGGGATTTACGGCACTTTGTTGTAAGCCAAAACTGTATTGAATGCCAAAAAAACCAACATTCATATTTACAATCTGCCAAAAACTAAGTTTTATTTTTTTAAGCATTTATTCAAGTAGTTTTTTTAAGAAAGCAATAAAATTTGAGCCATTGGTAAAAATGGTTCCATTTTTATCAATAACAGGAAGTTGAAAGCTATCAATTGGAATTTTAGCATTACTCAATTTTGATAACATTTCTTGTTCTTTATCTTTATTGAAATCGATATCGTAGTAGGTAAATGAGATATTGTTTTTGTTTAAGAAGATTTTAGTATCAATACAATAATGACAACCATCACTCCCATATACAATTATTTCTTGTTGTTTATTGGTACTTGAGGTGAATGAAAAACAAAAATAACAAGTTAAAATAATTAGGAATGTAAAAATAATTTTTGTCATGATCGTTAAAGAAAGGGTTGGTGAAAGTGACACAAACACCAACCCTTATCCAATATAACTAAACTAATAATGAAAAACTAATAATTAAAAGTTGAATTGGAGTGAAACTGTTGAAGATCTTCCACTAATAGAACGCGCTCTTGCTAAGCGGTCACCATTAAATGCACCATCTCCATTTCCTTCAACTTCAGTTATACCAACTGCGTCAAATAAATTATTCACGTTTAACCAAAGTGATAAAGCTTTTGTCAATTTGATTTCAGAAAACAGATTTACATAAGCATATGCTGGCATCACAAGTGCATTATCGTCTTGTGCATACGACTTTGATGTACCAAGAACGCTAAGTCCAAGTGTATTTTGATTATCATTTCCATACATATATGTAGGGGTAAAGTTGTAAACAAAATCGGCTTGTCTTCTAGGAGTATTACCTTTATTATCACCACTGTCTATCTCTGCTTTTGTCCATGTAGCAGACCCCACAAACACAAACTTATCACTTAACACTAATGATGTTTCTGCCTCAAGACCCATTGCTTTAAATGGGTTACCAACAGTTCTGTTAAGTTCATTGCTTAAGCCTTCCTTGGTGTTACTCATAAAACCTGTAAGGTTTAAAAATCCGTTATCAAAACGTCTTTTATAACCAAGTTCTGTCTGGCTAACTTCATCGTATTGTGTATCACCTTTTCCGTCAGAGCCATAAGTATTTCTATCTGGAGCTCTTCCAGAGGCGCCTAAACTTGTACGTAAAAATACCGCTGCATCATCGCTTGTTTTATAGTTTAAACCAAATGAATATGATACAAAATTGTAATCGTCATTAATGTTTTGACCTGCATTTCCTGCAATTACAGGAACGACTTGCTCAATTCCTTGAATAGTACCATCTCCGTCATAATCATAGCTTCCTTGGCTTGTAGGACCTGCTTGAATATTTCCATTCACACGAACGTTCTCAAAGCGCACACTACCATCAAAGTTTAATTTTTCAGAAAGATTTGCATCAACAGCTACATAAGGAGAATTTACATTGTGTACAGTATTGTACTTCCGCTGACAGCAATTTCCCCAAGTAGGCGTTCCGTAAGAATATTGTCCGTTTCTTGACCAGCCATCGAAATCTGCTAGCCTAGCCTCGCCATTTCCTTTTACTTCTGAGATAAAAGAGCTCCATTGCCAACCTATTTTAGTATTTTGAGTTGCAGTAAACATTCCTAAAGTAAGGCCTAGATTATCATTAACCTTTTTGTTTAATTTAACATCGCTAAAGAAATTGCTTAAATCATCTACAGTAACATCAAACATATGAATAATTTGAGCTAACCCATTGGAAGGATTGAAAGCCTCTCTAGCTCCATCGGCGTATACTAAGTTTCCAGTGGCACTTACAGCATCTCTGGCAGTCGTTTCAATTTCAGAAACTGTTCCAACTGCCATAGTAAATGGCGATACCCATTCTCCTGAATTAGCACTGTATCGTGCTTTTCCAGAAACACTCCAATCGTTTCCTAAGTCAAAAGAAAATTCAGTACCAATAGCTTGAGATTTAGGATTGTTACCGTTTCTTACATCATTGACTTTGCGATCTCCTGTAAAAGGATCTGTACCTGCACTTTGCTGCATATTAACAGAATGAGGAGAATCATTGTTGATGTCAAACCCAGGGAGGTTTTCAAAAGAAGGGTCATTATTTGATCCTTTTAACAACATTGGCATGGGTAAGTACATAACTGACTTATCGTTTAAGTATTTGAAATAAGTTCGCACAAATCCAGAGTTAAACTTTTTGGTGATATTGGCTTTTATTTGACCTCCTTTATTTCCTTGGTAACCAATATTTCGTGGTCCTTCACCAGTACGCATAAACCCTCCTATGTGATAGGATAAGCCATTTCCTAGTGGGGTTCCATATTCAAAATCCATTCTGTTTGTTTGGTAATCTAAGCCGTAAGTAGCCATAATAGACCCGCCTTCTACATCTCCAGTTTTACTTATCATGTTGATAATTCCAGCTGGACCATTAGATGTTTGAGTTGAAGCAGATCCGCCACGAATAGCTTCAACACGACCAATATTACTGTCTATTCTAAGAAAGTTGTCTGAATTTCCAAAAGAGGTATCGCCAAATAGATTTAATGGTAAACCATCTTCTTGAATTTGGAAGTAGCGAGAACCTCCCGAAGAAACAGGTACTCCACGCACATTAAAGTTGGCATTACCTTCGCCCCCTGAGGATTCTGCTCGAATACCAGGAATATTTCTAAATAATTCTCCTGCACTTCTTGGAGCAGCTTGCTCGATTGCATTCACACCTAATGAAGAAATCGATACACTTGATTCTAATTTGGACTTTGGATTTACAACACCCGTGATGACAATCTCATCCAAAGTGGAAAAATCTTCCGCTAATGTAAAGTTAGCCGTAACACTCATGTCGTTTAGGGTAACACTTTGAGATTGTGTTTTAAACCCTAGGTAAGAAGCTGTAAGTGTAAAATTAGATTCCGAAATAATTGAAATCGAATATGCACCATCAATATCAGTAACTGTTCCTTTTGACGTTCCGTCAACAATAACAGTAGCCCCTGAAATTGGAATTCCATTTTCATCTGTTACTTTTCCAGAAACCGAAGATTGCGCAGATGCAATAGTTACTGAAAAAACAAATAAAAAAACTAAATTTAATTTACTCAATAGTTTCATAATTAATAATTTATTGATTTATATATTGCTAATTTTATAATATTTTAGCATTTAAAAATCATAAAATGCCACGAAATCGTTTTCGAAAACTACGAAAAGGTTTTCGTAAATTTGATAAAAATAAATTTTATGAGTCAAGTTACACTTATGCAAATTGCAGAAAAATTAAAAATTTCTGTTTCAACTGTTTCGAAAGCACTCAAAGACTATCCTGATGTTAGTGATAAAACCAAAGGACTTGTTAAGGAATTAGCAAAAACATTAAATTACAAACCCAATGCATTTGCTGTAAACCTAAGAACAAAAGAATCTAAAACCATTGGATTAATCGTTCCTGCTATAGTGCATCATTTTTTTTCAAACGTAATAAAAGGGATTTTGTCACAAGCAGAAAAGAAAGGGTATCTCGTTATCATATTGCAATCAAATGAGTCTTATGAATTGGAAAAAAAGCAAATAGATTTATTGTTGAGACAACGCGTAGATGGAATACTTATCTCTATTGCTAATACAACAAGAAATTACACACATTTAAGCGATGTTATCACACAAGGTAAACCATTAGTGATGTTTGATAAAATTGCTAAAATATTGGATTGTTCAAAAGTTGTAATTGATGACAGAAAAGCTGCAAAAGATGCCACACAGCATTTGATTGATACCGGGTGCAAACGAATTGCTCATTTTAGAGGCCCGCTATTGTCACAAAATTCAATTGATCGCTTTTTAGGCTATAAAGAAGCGTTAGAGGAAAATAATTTCATTTATGATCCAAGTCTAGTCTATATATGTGAATGTGGCGACTCAAGTTTTGAAGAGGGTAAGTCGAATGCTAAAAAACTCATCGAAGATCATAACGACATAGATGGTGTTTTTATAAATACAGATTTAGTAGCTATAGGCGCACTGACAGCTTTTGAAGAAATGGGCATTAACGTTCCAAATGATATTTCGGTAGTTGGGTTCAGTAATTGGTTTATGTCATCTGTTATTTCACCGAGCCTAACCACAATCAATCAACCAGGGTTTAAAATTGGTAAAGCCGCTTTCAAACAACTTTATAAAGAACTTAAACAAAGAAAAAAAAATATGCCTGTAGTTTACAAGAAACTCACAGTCGAAACAGAGCTTGTTAAAAGAGACTCAACTAAATAGTAGAAGCTATTTTTAAACTTGTTTATAGAAATTTAAAATTTCAACACACTTAGATCCTCCCTAAAATAGTTCGACTTCACTCCCCTCTGCTCCACTAATTATTTTCTGGAATAATTATTTATTCTTGGAAACAACTTTTTAGTAAAAAAGTTAAATCTTCCCCAAAATAGTTCGACTTTACGCCTCTTGGCTCCACAGTAGAACCCGCAACCTTAGAGCTTGCGGGTTTATAATTTTAATAAATCATTCCCAAAACAATTTAATTTTACACCCCTGTGTTCTCTATAAAGACTTTTTATATAAAAAGAGCCAATGAGAGCTCAAAACACAGCAACCGAGCGGGCGGTGCTTGAGTACTAACAATCTTCAATAAAGCCAGGCACGGTAAACTTGCCAAATTTCCGCAGCCAAAGGAGACAATAAATTAATGACTTCGCATTATAGTGATGTTAAGGTATGTTGATTTTCATGTTCTAGGATTGAAATGTTTTAATAAG